>Ga0196960_10000074_pt1 | contig 38881 bp, 39 predicted proteins | sample S3v_5metaG_FD_183187 | JGI IMG/M metagenome (GOLD analysis project Ga0196960, IMG submission 183187) | Soil microbial communities from Anza Borrego desert, Southern California, United States - S3+v_5 | ecosystem: Environmental > Terrestrial > Soil > Desert | place: USA: California | collected...
CGCTCGGCACGCCCAGGCCTCGGCCACCAGCTCCGTCAGCGACTGCGGGTCGAGGCGGTCGAGCCGGCAGAGGACGACCGGGTGCCCGTCGAAGTGCGAGGTCGTGAGGTAGACGTCGGGTTCCGCGGCGATCAGTGCCGCCTTGGCGCCCTCGTCGGGCACGTACGCGCCGGCCACCGGACCGGCCGGGGCGGCCTCGCCGAGCTCGTCGACGTCCCTCCGGCGCAGCGGACGCTCCCAGACGAAGGCCCTGTCCCGCACCCGCCAGCTCCGTGTGCCGCCGTAGGAGGCGCGCTCGCTGGTCCCGGGGAGCGCCAGGCACGCGCGAGCCACGTCGTCCCAGGTCGCCATTGCCGGATCCTGGCAGGGCGACCCTGCCCGTGGACGATCAGACGACGCGGAGTCCGGCCCGGTTCCGCGCCGCCTGGTGGCCGGCCAGCCAGCCGGCCAGCTCGCCGGTGGGCATGGCGCGGGCGAGGTGCCAGCCCTGGACCAGCGTGCAGCCCATGGCCGTCAGCTGGTCCCAGGTTCCCTGGTCCTCGACGCCCTCGGCGACGACGTCGAGGCCGAGGTTCCGCCCCAGGTCGATGATCGCCCGGACGATGGCCACGTTCCCGGACTCGCTGCACAGCGAGGAGATGAAGGAACGGTCGATCTTGACCTCCTGCACCGGCAGCTGCTGGAGGTAGGACAACGACGAGTAGCCGGTGCCGAAGTCGTCGATGGACAGCCGGACGCCGAGCGCGCGCAGCAGGCGCAGCTGGGCGACGGCGCGTCCCGGATCGGCCATCACCGAGCTCTCGGTGACCTCCAGCGTGAGCCGGTCGGCCGGGACGTCGTGCCGCAGGAGCAGCCCGCCGACCTCGTCGACCAGAGCCGGGTCCTGCAGGCTGCGGGTGGAGAGGTTCACCGCGACGCCGAGGTCGTGGCCGGCCGCGCGCCACCGCGCGCAGGCGGCCAGCGAGGTGTCGAGCACGAGGGTGGTGAGCACGCCCAGGAGCCCGCTGTTCTCGGCCACCGGCACGAAGTCGTCGGGCGGCACCCAGCCGCGGTCGGGGTGCTCCCAGCGGACCAGCGCCTCGACGCCGACCACCCGGCGCGACGCCAGCTCGGCCTTGGGCTGCACGTGCACCTGCACCGAGCCGTCGTGCAGCGCCGCCCGCAGCTCCGACACGAGGGTGAGCCGGCGGGGGCTCGTGGCGTGCAGGTCGGGCTCGTAGAGCCGGATCCCCCCGGTGGAGGACTTCGCGTCGTACATCGCCAGGTCGGCGCACTTGAGCAGGGCAGCCGTGTCCGTGGCGTGCTCCGGCGCCGATGCGATGCCGATGGAGGCTCCGATCTCCACCGCGAGACCGTCCAGCGCGACCGGCCGTTGGAGCACCCGGAGCAGGCTGCGCGCGACATCGAGCACGTGGTCCTCGTCGGCGTTCGCGGGCAGCAGCACGGCGAACTCGTCACCGCCGAGCCGGGCCACCGAGCCGGCGTCGCCGACGGCGGCGGAGAGCCGGGCGGCGACCTCGACCAGCAGGGCGTCCCCCTGGTGGTGCCCCAGGGTGTCGTTGATCTCCTTGAACTCGTCGAGGTCGAGGATCATCACGCTCGCACCCGGCGCTCTGCCGGCCGCCGCGTCCTCCAGCGCCGCGGTCAGCCCGCGCTGCAGATGCACGCGGTTGGGCAGCCCGGTCAGGGAGTCGTGCAGGGCGTCGTGGCGCAGGCGGCCGATCAGCTCGTCGTTGCGCATGGCCACACCGGCGTGGTTGGCCACCGTCTCCAGCAGCAGGACGTCGTCCTGCTCGAACGTCCGCACGTCGCCCAGCCGGTTGCCGACGACGAGGGCTCCGAGGACCCCCGCCGAGCCGCTCAGCGGCGCGACGACGGCGTCACGGAGCCCGAGGTCGTCGAGTCGGGCGCGTCTCGCCGGATCCCGGGCGCCGCGGGGGAGGAGCAGCGACGGTCCGCCGGCCGAGACGAGCCCGGTCAGCCAGGGCGCCGATGCCATGTCCGGGTCCTCGTGCCGCACGAGCTCGCCGGTCGGGCCGAGGCCCACCCGGGTGACCCCGCCGTCGGCGGTGGGCGCCAACACGATCATCGCCTGCTCGCAGGACAGCATGTCGCGCGCCTCGGTCAGCACGGCGGCCAGCAGGTCCCCGGCTCCAGGAGTACGGCTCACCGACTCGCTGAACCGGTAGAGCCGTTCGAGGTTGGAATGCCGCTCGGCCAGCGACGCGTAGCTCCGGAAGGCCAGCAGGCAGAAGATGCCGCAGGCGGCCAGCAACCAGCCGGCCTGAGGCGACGACGTCAGGGTGAGGACGGCCATCAGCCCCAGGGTCGTGCCGATCAGCGGTACTCCGAGCGAGCTCGCGTAGGACAGCAGCGAGCGCGCGTCCACGCCGCCCTCGTAGGCGGCGATGACGCCGGTGATGGCGGCGGCGGCGAAGACGTCGGCGAGGAGCGCCGCCGCGTAGGCCGCCAGCCAGGTGACCGGCGCCGTGGAGCCCGTGGCGGGGGCCAGCGCGTGGAACACGGCCATGGCCAGGCTGGTCTCGCCGGCCAGCAGGGCCACGTTGAAGACGATCTTCATCGGCGGGGTCCGCCGCCACCCGATCATGGCCACCAGGCCGGACACCACCCGGCCGGCGACGACGGCCAGGGGCGCGGCGAAGAACATGCCCAGGACGAGCAGGATCTCGCTGAACGAGACGGTCTGCGCCTCGCGCCGCCGCTGGATGTGCAGCACGAACGCCTCACTGGCGGTGAAGCCCAGGGCGATGAGCCACCAGGGCAGGGAGAAGCCGGGGAGGAAGGGGCCGTGGTCCGCGAGGCCCGGGGCCAGCAGCAACGCCGTGCCGGCGAGGAGGGTCATGAGCGCCAGGAGGCACAGCGTGCGTGCGCGCCTGCCCAGCCCGCCGTCGGCCTGTTCGCGACCACCGGTGCTCACGTGTCCTCCTCTCCGCTTCCCCTCGCACGTGCTCGGCCGTTCGAGCCTGGAACTGAACGCCTCCTCACCCGTCCGGGCGGGATCGACAGGTGGTCGCGGGGAAGGGCGCCGGATCGCAGGTTCGCACGTGGGCGCTTCTCGCTCCGACGGGGGAGACGGCCGGGACGTCCCGCATGACGCTGCAGTGCGGAGAGGAACCGGCCGGCAGAAGGAGGATGAGCACGGAGCGGTCCGCCGCAGCTCCGGGCGTCGTCATCCGGGAGGTCGACGGGAACGTCGGCCTCGTCCCGGCGCCGGCTGTTCCGTCGCCGACCTCGACGGCGAGGATCGGTAGCACCGGCGCAGTCTCGCAGGGCCTACCGCTTCGGACCCGAGGCGGTCCGTGGAACGACGACGGGCGGGCATCCCGGTGAGGATGCCCGCCCGTCGCGCCGCTCAGGAGCGGGTCAGCTCTTCGGCCGAGCGCCGGCGCGCAGGGCGCCGAGCAGGTCGTGGTTGAGCCGGGAGATGGTCTCCATGGAGATGCCCTTCGGGCAGGCCGCCGAGCACTCCCCGATGTTCGTGCAGCCGCCGAAGCCCTCGCGGTCCTGCTGCGCGACCATGTTCACCACGCGGTCGTTCCGCTCGGGCTGCCCCTGCGGGAGCAGACCGAGGTGGGTGACCTTGGCCGCGGTGAACAGCATCGACGAGGCGTTCGGGCAGGCCGCCACGCAGGCGCCGCAGCCGATGCAGGTGGCGGCGTCGAACGCGGCGTCGGAGTCGGCCTTGGGCACGGGGGTCGCGTGCGCCTCGGGTGCGGTGCCGGTCGGGACGCTGATGTAGCCGCCGGACTGGATGATCCGGTCGAGCGCACGCCGGTCGACGGCGAGGTCCTTGATGACCGGGAACGGCGAGGCGCGCCACGGCTCGATGTCGATCGAGTCGCCGTCCTTGAACGAGCGCATGTGCAGCTGGCACGTCGTCGTCTGCTGCGGGCCGTGGGCCTGCCCGTTGATCATGACGCCGCACATGCCGCAGATGCCCTCGCGGCAGTCGTGGTCGAAGGCGACCGGGTCGTCGCCCTGCATGATCAGCTGCTCGTTCAGCACGTCGAGCATCTCGAGGAAGGACATGTCCGGAGAGATGCCGCTGACCTTGTAGGTCACCATCTTGCCCTTGACCGACGGGCCGTTCTGACGCCAGATGCGCAGGGTGAGGTTCATCCCCCGCTTGTCGTCGTTCGGGTTCCCGACGCTGGACTGCATGGCGCCCTCGCGTGTGGCTGTCACTTGTAGCTCCGCTGGATCGTGATCACTTGTAGCTCCGCTGAGCCAGGTGGACGTACTCGTACTCGAGCGCTTCCCGGTGCAGGACCGGGGGCTGACCCTCCGGCGTCCACTCCCAGGCGGCGACGTAGGCGAACTGGCCGTCGTCGCGGAGCGCCTCGCCCTCGGGGGTCTGGCTCTCCGCGCGGAAGTGGCCGCCGCAGCTCTCGTTGCGGTGGAGGGCGTCGACGCACATGAGCTCGGCGAGCTCGATGAAGTCGGCGACCCGGCCGGCGTGCTCCAGGGTCTGGTTGAAGGAGGACCGGTCACCGGTCACCCTCAGGTTGGTCCAGAACTCCTGGCGGATCTCCGGGATGCGGTCCAGCGCCTTGCGCAGGCTCTCCTCCGACCGCTCCATCCCGCAGAGGTCCCACATCAGCCGGCCCAGCTCCCGGTGGAAGGACGCCGGAGTGCGGTTGCCGTTGATGCTCAGCAGCTTCTGCGTCTGCTCCTCCACACCCCGGATCGCCTCGACGGCGGCCGGGTGGGAGGCGTCGACCTTCTCGAACGGGCCGGCGGCGAGGTAGTCGCTGATGGTCGACGGCAGGACGAAGTAGCCGTCGGCCAGCCCCTGCATGAGCGCCGAGGCGCCGAGCCGGTTGGCGCCGTGGTCGGAGAAGTTGGCCTCACCGATCACGAACATGCCGGGGATCGTCGACTGCAGGTCGTAGTCGACCCACAGGCCGCCCATCGTGTAGTGCACGGCGGGATAGATCCGCATCGGGACCGAGTAGGGGTCCTCGCCCGTGATCTGGGCGTACATGTCGAAGAGGTTCCCGTACTTGGCCTCGACGGCCGGCCGGCCCATGCGCTGGATCGCCTCGGCGAAGTCGAGGTAGACGCCGAGCCCGCCGGGGCCGACCCCGCGACCCTCGTCGCAGACGTTCTTCGCCTGGCGCGAGGCGATGTCGCGGGGCACCAGGTTGCCGAAGGACGGGTAGATCCGCTCCAGGTAGTAGTCGCGGTCGGACTCCGGGATCTCCCGCGGGTCGCGGTCGTCGCCGCGCTCCTTGGGCACCCACACGCGGCCGTCGTTGCGCAGGGACTCCGACATCAGGGTCAGCTTCGACTGGTAGTCGCCCTTGACCGGGATGCACGTCGGGTGGATCTGCGTGTAGCAGGGGTTGGCGAAGTACGCGCCCCGCTTGTGCGCCCGCCAGATCGCCGTGGTGTTGGAGCCCTTGGCGTTCGTGGACAGGTAGAAGACGTTGCTGTAGCCACCGCTGGCGATGACGACGGCGTCGGCGAAGTGCGAGCTGATCTCGCCGGAGACCAGGTCGCGGGCGACGATGCCGCGGGCCCGGCCGTCGACCACGATCAGGTCGAGCATCTCGGTGCGCGCGTGCTGCTCGACGTTGCCGGCCGCGATCTGCCGCTCCAGCGCCTGGTAGGCGCCGTAGAGCAGCTGCTGGCCCGTCTGGCCGCGGGCGTAGAAGGTCCGCGAGACCTGGGTGCCACCGAAGGACCGGTTGTCCAGGAGGCCGCCGTACTCGCGGGCGAAGGGCACGCCCTGCGCCACGCACTGGTCGATGATGTTGACGCTGACCTCGGCCAGCCGGTGCACGTTGTTCTCGCGGGCGCGGAAGTCGCCGCCCTTGACCGTGTCGTAGAACAACCGGTGCACGCTGTCGCCGTCGTTGCGGTAGTTCTTCGCCGCGTTGATACCGCCCTGCGCCGCGACGCTGTGCGCGCGGCGGGGGCTGTCCTGGTACCAGAACGACTTGACGTTGTAGCCGGCCTCGCCGAGCGTGGCGGCGGCGGAGCCGCCGGCCAGGCCGGTGCCCACGACGATGATGGTCAGCTTGCGGCGGTTGGCCGGGTTGACCAGGCGGCCGCGGAACTTGCGCTCGCTCCAGCGCTCGCCGATCGGGACGTCGTTGGGGGCCTTGGTGTCGGCGATCGGATCGCCGACGGTGAACAGGTCGAGAGGCATCGCGGGAAGAGCTCCTTAGTCGACGAGCCCGAAGAGGACGCTGAACGGCACGAGAAGGAAGCCGGCGATCAGAACCGTGGAGAAGGCGATCGCGAAGGCGTTGACCGTCCGCTCCCGGCGCCGGTTGCTCTGGCCGAGGGTCTGGGTGGCGCTCCAGATGCCGTGCCGCAGGTGCATGCCGAGCAGGATCAGGGCGATCACGTAGAAGGCGGTGATGAAGGGGTTGGAGAAGCTGGCGACCAGGCGGTCGTACGGAGTGGCGTCGTGGCCCTCCGGGTTCACCGTGCCGGTCGTGAGGTCGAGGATGTGGTAGACGATGAAGAGGAAGACGATGACGCCTCCCCAGCGCATGGTGCGCGAGGCGTAGCTCTGCGCCACGGCCTTCTTCGTCACGTACCGCTCGGGACGCGCCCGGCGGGCCTGCCGCCACAGCGAGATCGCCGCCCAGATGTGGGCGATCACCGCGGCCAGGAGGACCACCCGGACGATCGTCAGCACGGTCTGGTGCGGCACCGCCGGCTCGCCGACGGTCCGGATCCACTCCGAGTAGTGGTTGAACGACTCGCGGCCCGTGAAGACCTTGAGGTTCCCGATCATGTGTGCGATCAGGTACAGCACCAGGATGATGCCGCTGACCGCCATGACGGCCTTCTTCATGATCGAATTCGTCTTCGCAACCTTCGGAGTCCTACGACCCGCGTGCGTCACCGTCACCACAGCCCCACGCTAGGACCACAAGAGCGTTGCCACCAAACAAACGCGTCGTGACACAGCTCATGTAAGGGTGCCCTTACCGCAGGTCAGGGCGCTGTCGGCAACGTTCCCGCAGGTGGGAGGCGAGGGTCCGGCGGCACTCCGGCGGAGCCGGCGCCGGGTGAGACGATTCACCGGTGCCCACCCCCACTCGAGGCTTCTTCGGCCGGCGCCGCGACCGCGACCCCCGGCTGCCTCCCGGTCAGTACGACGTCGGCACCGACTGGCCGGTGCTGACCGCGGAGCCCACCCCGCGCATCGCCCCGGAGACGTGGAGCATCACCGTCGACGGCCAGGTGGAGCTCCCGACCACCTGGACCTGGGACGAGGCGCACCGGCTGCCGCGCTCGGAGTACCGCGGCGACATCCACTGCGTGACCACGTGGTCGAGGTTCGACACCTGGTTCGCCGGTGTCAGCGTCGACACCCTGCTGGAGGCGGCACGGCCGACGGACGCGGCCCGCTTCGTCATGGCGACGTCGAGGACCGGCTACACGACGAACCTGCCCCTGGAGCACGTGACCGGCGGCAAGGCATGGGTGGTGTGGGAGCACGACGGCAAGCCGCTGCCGATCGAGCACGGGGGCCCGGTACGGCTGCTCGTGCCGCACCTCTACTTCTGGAAGAGCGCGAAGTGGATCAGCACGCTCACCCTGCTGACCCACGACCGGCCCGGGTTCTGGGAGCAGAACGGCTACCACGACCTCGGTGACCCGTGGCGGCAGCAGCGGTACCAGGGTGACTGAAGAAGCACCCCGGTGCCCCCCACCAGGGAAGGACCCCCCTGCCCCCCACCGTTCGCAGGCTCACGGCGGGGCCCTGCAGGAGGGCCGGCGGCGGGACCCTGCACCGGGGCCGACCGCGCCCGTGGGAGGTTGGCGGACGGCGACCGTCGCGGGGGTACGGCGGCCGATCGCGCGCGCCGTCGAGCTGCGGCTCGACGTCCACGACCGCGTCGACCACCTGCCCGGCCAGCACTACGTCGTGCGGCTGACCGCGCCGGACGGGTACACCGCGCAGCGCTCCTACTCGGTCGCCTCGCCGCCGGGGGACCCGCTGGTGGAGCTGTTCGTGGAGCGGCTGCCCGACGGCGAGGTGTCCACCCATCTGGCCGACGTCGTCGAGCCCGGCGACGAGCTCGAGGTGCGCGGGCCGATCGGCGGGTGGTTCGTGTGGGACGGAACCACTCCGGCGCTGCTGGTGGCCGGGGGCTCCGGCGTCGTCCCCTTCGTCGCGATGCTGCGCACGGCACGGGCGCTCGGCCGCGCGGACCTGCTGCGCATCGCCGTCTCGGCACGCACGCGTGCGGAGCTGCCGTACGCCGACGAGCTGGCCGAGGCGGGGGCGCTGGTCGTCCTCACCCGCGAGCGCAGCGGGATCCGGCCGCCCGGCCGGCTCACGGCCGCGGACCTCGTGCCGCTGTGGGAGCCGGGGCAGACGGTGTACGTCTGCGGCTCCGATCCGTTCGCCGAGGCGGCCACCCGGCTGCTCGTCGGGCTCGGTACCCCGGAGGGCAGGATCCGGGTGGAGCGGTTCGGCCCCAGCGGCGGACCGGCATGATCCGCGGTCGGCGGGAGCACTCGGAGGAGGGGTCGTGCGCGGTGCGGCGGTGACGGGGCTGGCGGGGCTCATGGTCGGCGCGGGCATCGGCCACGCCGTCGCGCCGGCGTACTTCCGGGGCATGGTGCCGGCATGGGTGCCCGCGCCCGGGGTCGTGGTCGCGGTGAGCGGGCTCTGCGACGTCGCGGCCGGCGCGCTCGTCGCCGTTCCGGCCACCCGGACGGCCGGGGGCTGGCTGACCGCCGGGCTGATCACCGCCTACCTCCCGGCGCACCTGGACCCGTTGCGCCGGGCGTCGACGGCGACGCGGCTGTCCGACCGGTGGCCGGGCATCGTCGGGCGGGTGCTGGTGAACGTCGGCTACATCGGCTGGGCGGTCGCCGTGGCCCGCGGGTCGCGGCAGCCCGGACCCGGACGGCGCGCCCCGTGTGGACCGGCTTCCGAGGGGTAGCGGGGCGGGGACGGGCGGGCCGTCGAGCCGGAGCTCCGGCCCACGCAGCCGGAGGAGGATCCGTGGCCCTGGACCAGACGCGCGACGACGACACCCACGAGGACCGCGCCCGCGAGGAGCTGGGCAGCACCGACGCCCCCGCCGAGGACGAGGTGGTGGAGGCCTTCGACCGGATCGTCGGCGAAGGAGCGCAACGGCTGCACCGCACCTGGCGTGAGGTCCTCAGCACCGGACTCGCCGGTGGCCTCGAGGTCGGGGTGGGCGTGCTCGCCCTGCTGGCGGTGTACGCCGAGACCGGCAGCCACCTGCTGGCCGGGCTGGCGTTCAGCATCGGCTTCATCGCCCTGCTGCTGGCCCGCAGCGAGCTGTTCACCGAAGGCTTCCTCGTGCCCGTCACGGCCGTCGTGGCCGGCCGGGCGAGCGTGGCCCAGCTGGCGAAGCTGTGGGTCGGCACCCTGGTCGCCAACCTGGCGGGCGGGTGGCTGGTCATGTGGCTGGTCGTCCACGCCCTGCCGGAGCTCGGCGTCACGGCGATCGAGTCCGCCACCACGTTCGTGGACGCGCCGCTGGCGCTGGAGTCGCTCTGCCTGGCGTTCCTCGCCGGCAGCTCGATCACCCTGATGACCCGCATGCAGCAGGGCGCCGACAGCGAGGCCGGGAAGATCGTCGCCTCCGTCGCCGGGGCCTTCGTGCTGGCCGGGCTGGTGCTCTTCCACTCGATCCTGGACTCGCTGATCATCTTCGCCGGCATCCACGCGGGCGGGCCGTTCGACTACGGCGACTGGCTGGCCTGGTTCTGGTACACGACGCTGCTCAACATGGCCGGCGGCCTGCTGGTGGTCACGACGCTCCGCCTGGTGCGCAGCAAGCACCTCATCGAGCGGGAGCGTGCCGCCGTCGCCGGCGGTCGGTAGGCGCCCCTGCGCTGTCCGTCGCTTCAGCCGGCGGTGGCGCGGCGGATGGCGGATCCGTACCGGGCGGTGGCCGCCCGCTGCAGCACCATGCTCAGCGGCCCGGCCAGGCGGGCGGCGGGTGAGGCCAGCCGGAAGAACACGCGGATCGTGTAGAGCACGTCCCCGTCGTCGGTGAGCCGCACGGTGAAGCGCTCCTCGCCGCTCTCGGGGTGGCCGGGCAGCGTGCCGTAGGAGAAGCCGCGCAGGGGTCCTTCGGTGCCGGCCCAGACGACCCGGCAGGGGATGTCGTAGCCGAAGCGGGGCAGCCCCGCCGTCAGCACGACGACGGTGCCCGGGGTGCTCGCGGGGCCGGTGGCGTTGATCCGCAGGCCGACCGCGCGCTGCGCCCGCCAGCCGAAGACGGCGGCGGCGGCACGGTCCAGGGCCGCCGGGCCCGAACCCACGACCGTCGTGTGCTCGGCCAGGTGGTACCCGGCCGGCAGCAGGTCGTCGCCGGTGGCGCCCACCTCGGGATAGGTGAACGGCGCGTCGGCGAGGACGGCAGGATCGGTCGCGCGCAGCAGGCCCACGTCCTGCAGTCTCCTCCCGTGCGCCGCCGGTAGGTTGACCAGCACTGTGCTGCCCGCCGTCACCGCCACCCGCTACGTCACCCCGCTGCGCGAGGGTGGCTCCCTGCCTGGGCTCATGGAGGCCGACGACCTCGGCACCTACGTGGTCAAGTGGCGTGCCGCCGGGCAGGGCGTCAAGGTCCTCGTCGCGGAGATCGTGTGCGGAGAGCTGGCGCGCGCCCTGGGCCTTCCGGTGCCCGCGCTGGTCACCGTGGACGTCGCGCCCGAGCTGGCGGCCGGCGAGCCCGACCACGAGGTGCAGGAGCTGCTGCAGCGCTCCGCCGGGCGCAACCTGGGCCTGGACTACCTGCCCGGGGCGCTGGACTTCGAGGCAGGCGCCGACGGCGTGAGCTCCGAGCTGGCGGGCCGGGTGCTGTGGTTCGACGCGCTCGTGGGCAACGTCGACCGCTCGTGGCGCAATCCGAACATGCTGTTCTGGCACGGGCGGCTGCAGCTGATCGACCACGGGGCGGCGCTCACCTTCCACCACCACTGGCCCGGTGCCGCGGCCGCCGTTGCGCGCGCCTACGACGCGTCGGCGCACGCGCTCGTCGAGTGCGCCCCCGACGTGCCTGCTGCCGATGCGGCGCTGGCGTCCCGCGTCACCCGGCCGCTGCTGGAGGGCGTGCTCGCCCAGGTGCCCGACGAGTGGCTGGAGGGCGAGCTGCCGGACGACCCGGCGGACGCCGTCCGCGATCGCTACGTGGGCCAGCTGCTGGCCCGGCTGGCGGCGCGCGAGGCCTGGCTGCCCGGGCTGGTCGAGGCCGCGGCGGCCGGAGGAGCGGGCCGACGCCGGCTCCGGATCGGCGCCAACCGCCCGGGGTGGCTGGGCCCGCCGCCTCCGGAAGGGATGAGGCAGCGATGAGGACGACGACATCGAGGGACGTCTTCGAGTACGCGGTGCTGCGGGTGGTGCCGCGCGTCGAGCGCGGGGAGTCGCTCAACGCCGGGGTGCTGGTCTACTGCCGACAGCGCGACTACCTCGGTTCCCGGCTGCACCTGGACGCCGACCGGCTGCGGGCGCTCGACCCGGCGGCCGACCCCGCGGCGATCGGGAAGGCGCTGCAGGCAGCCGCGGACGTGTGCGCGGCCGATCCCGGCGCGGGCGCCGCGGGGCGCGAGGCGCTCGGGTCGCGCTTCCGCTGGCTCACCGCGCCCCGCAGCACGGTGATCCAGCCGGGGCCGGTGCACACCGGGTTGACCGAGGACCCCGACGCCGAGGCCGACCGCCTGCTGTCGCTCCTGGTGCTCCCGGTCGCGACCTGATACGGCGGATCACTGCTCGCCCACAGGTCACGCACGGTTCATCTCGTGGCCACCGCAGGGGGGTGGATCGCTGCCTAGCGTGCGGAAGCCATCTTCACCCGATCAGAGGAATCTGATGACGGACATCCGCCCGCCCCGCCGCCTCCTCCTGCCGCTGCTCAACTCGGTCCGCCATGGCAGCCGCAGCCACAGCACGTGCTTCTACAAGTGCGGCAACGCCTGCGACAGCGCGATCCCGAACCAGACGGACAACCCCACGTTCGCCGACGTCGTCCAGACCGCTGTCAGCCGGCGCAGCCTGCTCAAGGCCGCCGGCGTGGGTGCGCTGGTCGTCGCGGCCGGGCCCGCGCTCCCCGCGGCCGCCCAGGGCGGTGGGCGGGGCCGCGGCGGCTCCGACGGCGCCCTGACCTTCGAGCCGGTCGAGCAGAACTTCCTCGACGAGCTGGTCGTCCCCGCCGGGTACGCCTACGGCGTGGTGATGCGCTGGGGCGACCCGGTGGAGGAAGGGGCGCCGGACTTCGACATCGACGCCCAGACACCGGAGGCCCAGGCGAAGCAGTTCGGCTACAACTGCGACTTCATCGGCTGGCTGCCCCTGGACGACCGGAACGCGCTCCTGGTGGTCAACCACGAGTACACCAACGAGCAGCTGATGTTCACGGGCGTGCCCGACGAGGACAGCGCGGGGGACATCAGCGACGAGCAGAAGCGCGTGGCGATGATGGCCCACGGCATCTCGGTGGTGCAGGTCCAGCGGGTCGGCCGGACGGGTCAGTGGCGGCAGGCGCGCGACCGCTCGCGCAACCGCCGGCTCACGCCGTCGACGCCGTTCACGCTGACCGGCCCGGCCGCCGGGTCGGAGTACCTGAAGACCGCGGCGGACCCGGACGGCCGCACCGTCCTCGGCACGCTGAACAACTGCGCCGGCGGCGTCACCCCCTGGGGCACGACGCTGCACGGCGAGGAGAACTTCAACCAGTACTTCGGGGCCTCCACGGCGGTCACCGACCCCGTGGCGCTCATCGCCCTCGGCCGGTACGGCATCGACGGCGCGGACGCCCCGACGCGCCGGTGGGAGACCGTCGACCCGCGGTTCGACCTGGCCCAGGAGCCCAACGAGGTCAACCGTTTCGGGTGGGTCGTGGAGGTCGACCCCTACGACCCCACCTCCACGCCGAAGAAGCACACCGCCCTGGGCCGGTTCAAGCACGAGGGCGCCAACGTCCAGATCGCCGCGGACGGTCGGGTCGTCGCGTACTCGGGCGACGACGAGCGCTTCGACTACATCTACAAGTTCGTGTCGAAGAAGCAGTACCGGAAGGGCCACGACCGTGCGACGCGCCAGCACAACATGACCCTGCTGGAGGAGGGCGACCTCTACGTCGCCCAGTTCACCGGCGACTCCCCGGGCGAGATCGACGGCAGCGGAACGCTTCCGCGCGACGGGGAGTTCGACGGGATGGGCCGCTGGATCCCGCTGGTCAAGGACGGCCAGTCGCAGATCCCCGGCAAGGACGTCGCCTGGGTGCTCACGTTCACCCGCCTGGCCGCCGACCGGCTCGGCAAGGAGCTGGACGACAACGGCGAGTACCCCGACCCCGGGAACGTCACGGTCGTCGACCCGTCCAAGGTGCCGACCAAGATGGACCGGCCCGAGGACATCCAGGTCAACCCGGTCAACGGGCGGGTGTACGCCGCTCTGACGAACAACTCCAACCGCACCGGCGTGGACGGCCGGCCGGGCGCCGACGAGGCCAACCCGCTGACCCGCTCGTTCGCCTTCGAGCCCGCTGACGACGAAGCGGGGACCCCGGCGTCCTTCGAGGAGCAGCCGGGCAACCGCAACGGTCACGTCATCGAGTGGGAGGAGCTGGGATCGGCCACCGGCGACACCTTCAGCTGGCGGATCTTCATCCTCTGCGGCGACCCGGAGCAGCCCGGCACCTACTTCGCCGGCTACGACAAGTCCCAGGTCAGCGCCATCTCGTGCCCGGACAACCTCGAGTTCGACCCGGCCGGCAACCTGTGGATCTCCACCGACGGGAACGTGCTGTCCACGCGCAACCAGGAGGCAGGCACCGTCGGTGGCACGAACGACGGTCTCTTCGCCGTCCCGACCGACGGCCCGGAGCGCGGTCACCTCAAGGCGTTCCTCACCGTCCCCCTGGGCGCCGAGTGCAGCGGCCCGATGATCCCGGACGACGGGCGGTCGGTGTTCGTGTCGGTGCAGCACCCGGGCGAGACGTCCGGTTCGACGGTCGAGACCCCGTCGAGCACCTGGCCCGACCGGCGGCCCCAGCGGCCGTTCCCGCGGCCGAGCGTCGCGGTGGCCTTCCGGAACGACGGGGGTCGGATCGGCAGCTAAGCGCGACGGCCCACCCCTCGCATGCGCGGGGTGCGACCGGATGAGCGCGAGCCCCGCACCGGACCGGTGCGGGGCTCGCGTCGTTCAAGGCAGCAGGGCGTCGATCCGCCGGGCGAGCTCCAGGTCCAGCTCGCTCACGCCGCCGGCGGAGTGGCTGACCAGCGTCAGGTGCAGCGTCCGGTAGCGCAGGTCGACGTCGGGGTGGTGGTCCATCTCCTCGGCGACGTCGGCGATCGCCACGATGGCGGCGACGGCGTCGCGGAAGCCCGGCAGCTCCACGGTGCGGCGGATGCCGTTCGCGTCGCCGGACCACAGCGGCAGACCGTGCATCGCGGCGGCGAGCTCATCCGGGGACAGGCGCGGTGGTCGAGGCACCTCCTGAGTGTGGCTCCTGGAACGGCTCCGTCCCAGGGGCCCGCGGCGCGCGGAGCGTGTCGTGGGGTGGGACGGAGTCCTTCTCCTGGAACGGCCGACGCGAGGGGCTGGAACGGCCCCGTCCGGAGGCTCGCCACGAGCGTGCGAGTGGTGAGGGGGACGGGGTCCTTCTTCAGGTGTGCAGACCGCACTCCGTCTTGCCGCGCCCCGCCCAGCGGCCGGCCCGCGGGTCCTCGCCGGGCGCGACGGGACGGGTGCAGGGCGCGCAGCCGATGGAGCCGTAGCCGATCTCGAACAGCGGGTTGACCGGGATCTGGTGCTCGGCGATGTAGCCGTCGACGACGTCCTGGGTCCAGGCCGCCATCGGGTTGACCTTCACCATGCCGCGCTTGGCGTCCCAGTCGACCAGCTTCGTGCCGGCGCGGGTGGGCGACTCGTCACGGCGCACGCCGGAGCCCCAGGCCGCGAAACCGGCGAGGGCCTCGGCCAGGGGCGTGACCTTGCGCAACTGGCAGCACAGGTCCGGGTCGCGGTCGTGCAGCTCGGGGCCGAACGCCAGGTCCTGCTCGGCGACGGTCTGCTGCGGCGTCACGTTGTGCAGGGTGATCGGCAGCACGCTGCTGATCCAGTCACGCGTCCCGATGGTCTCGGCGAAGTGGTAGCCGGTGTCGAGGAAGACCACGTTGACCCCGGGGATCACCCGGCTGGCCAGGTGCGAGAGCAGCCCGTCGGCCATGGAGGAGGTGATCGCGAACTCGGTGCCGAAGTTCTCCCCGGCCCAGCGCAGGACGGCGAGCGCCTGCTCCACCGGGTCGGCGATGCCCTCGAACCGGGCGTCGGCCTCGGCCGCGAGCTCCGGCGTCGGCGAGACGGACCGGGTAGCCCCTGCGGCTGTCACCTCTGCGGCTGTCACTCGTGCACTCCTGTTGCGATCAGGCGGACCGAGAAGACCCGCAGACAGGCACCGCAGCGCCACCCGGCCTCCTCGTGCGGAGTGAGGTCCTCGTCGCCGCAGTACGGGCAGTGGAACACCGGCAGCTGCCGACCTCTTCCCGTGCCCGCCTCCTCGCTCACAGCAGCCAGTCCTCCTCCGCGCGGAAGACGTAGTGGGCGAAGGACTCGCCGTCGGTCCGGCGCTCGAGGAACCCGCGGAGCACCCGCTCGCAGTAGTCGGCGGTCTCGGCCTTGGTCACCTTGTGGCCGCGGAACTTGCGGCCGAAGGTGGCCTCCACGCCGAGGTGGCCGCCGAGGTGCACCTGGAAGCCCTCGACCATCTCGCCGTTCGCGTCCTTGACCATCGACCCCTTGAAGCCGATGTCGGCGGTCTGGAACCGGGCGCAGCTGTTCGGGCAGCCGTTGACGTTGATGCCGATCGGGGTGTCGAAGTTCGGCAGCCGCTTCTCCAGCTCCGCGTAGAGGTCCTGCGCGTGCTGCTTGGTCTCGACGATCGCCAGCTTGCAGAACTCCAGCCCCGTGCAGGCCATCGTGCCGCGGCGGAAGGCGCTCGGGCGCACCTGGAGGTCGTGCGCGGCGAGCGCCTCGACCAGCGCCTCGACCCGCTCGTCCGGGACGTCGAGGATGACCAGCTTCTGCTGCGTCGTCGTCCGGATGCGGCCCTGGCCGTACTCGTCGGCGAGGCCGGCGATCGTGGTGAGCAGCGAGCCGCTGATCCGCCCGGTGCGCAGCGCGAAGCCGACGGCGTTCAGGCCGTCCTTCTGCCTGGCGACGCCCACGTGGTCGCGCTGGTCGTGCTTGGCCGGCGCGGGGGCCGGGCCGTCGGGCAGCGCCGCCTTCAGGTACTCGTCCTGCAGCACCTGGCGGAACTTCTCCGGGCCCCAGTCGGCCATGAGGAACTTGATGCGGGCGCGGTTGCGCTGCCGGCGGTATCCGTAGTCGCGGAAGATCGAGGTGCAGGCGGCCCAGACGTCGGTCACCTGGTCGGGCCGGACGAAGACGCCGATCCGCTGGGCGAACATCGGGTTCGTCGACAGGCCGCCGCCGACCCACAGGTCGTAGCCGGCCTCGCCGGCCTCGTTGCGCACGCCGACGAAGGCGACGTCGTCGATCTCGGGCTCCGTGCAGTGGTCGACGCAGCCGGACATCGACGTCTTCCACTTGCGCGGCAGGTTGCTGAACTCCGGGCTGCCCACGTACTTCGCGACGGTGTCGGCGATGACGCCGGTGGCGTCGATGACCTCGTCCTCGAGGATGCCGGCCAGCGGGCAGCCGAGCATGACGCGCGGCACGTCGCCGCAGGCCTCCATCGTGCTCAGGCCCACCGACTCCAGCCGCCGCCAGATCTCCGGCACGTCCTCGATCCGGATCCAGTGGTACTGCACGTTCTGCCGGTCGGTGATGTCGGCGACGTCGCGGCCGAACTCGGTGCTGATGCCGCCGAGGACCCGCAGCGCCTCGCTGGTCAGCTGCCCGCCGTCGATGCGGGCGCGCATCATGAAGTAGGAGTCCTCGAGCTCCTCGGGCTCCAGCACGGCGGTCTTGCCGCCGGGGATGCCCTGCGCGCGCTGGGTGTACAGGCCCATCCAGCGCATGCGCCCGCGGAGGTCGCCCGGGTCGATGCCGTCGAAGCCGGTCTTCGAGTAGATGTCGAGGATCCGCTGACGGACCTCGAGGCCGTCGGAGTCCTTCTTCATCCGCTCGTTCGGGTTGAGCGGCTCGCGGTAACCCAGTGCCCACTGGCCCTGGCCGCGCTGCGGCCGGTTACTGGTGCGGGTGCTCACGTGGCGTACTTCTTCCTGCGCTCACCGACCGCCCGGCAGCCTGACCGGGGGCGGGGCGCTGCTGGATCGGACGCAGCAGGCGCTGCGGGGGTGAACCTGGCTCAGCGCGCGGCGCGACAGGCGGCGCTCGAGACGAGCGCCAGATCGATGTGCAGGCGCGCCACGAGTAGCGTGCTGCCGTCGGTCATACGTCGATGGTGCCACAACCCGGCCGCCGAGATGCGGCACACTGCCCGGAGGGGTATCCCGGGGTCAGTCGCGGTCCAACTCCGCCCGGATGCGGGCCACCGACTCCGCCAGCGGGGTGACCGAGGTGTCGATCACCAGCTCCGCCCGGGCCGGGGGCTCGTACGGGTCGCTGACGCCGGTGAAGCCCGGGATCTCGCCGGCGCGGGCCTTGGCGTAGAGCCCCTTGACGTCGCGGTCCTCGCACACCTCGAGCGGGGTCGACAGGTGCACCAGCACGAACCGTCCGTGCTTCTCGACCAGCCGGCGGGCCTCCTCGCGGGCCGCCTCGTAGGGCGCGATGGCCGCCACCACGGCAGTGCCGCCGTGCTTGACCACCTCGCCCGCGACCCAGCCGATGCGCCGGATGTTGAGGTCGCGGTGCTCCTTGGCGAAGGTCAGCTCGCTGGACAGGTGCGTGCGGACGACGTCGCCGTCGAGCACCGTGACCGGCCGGCCCTCGCCCTCGAGCTGGGCCACCAGGGCGTCGGCGATGGTCGACTTGCCCGCTCCGGACAGGCCGGTGAGGAAGACGGTGACACCGGGGCGCTGCGGAGCGGTCATGCGATCAGTGTCGCCGCAGGCTCCTGCGGCGGGTGGCACGGGGTCGGGCGTCAGTCGCGAGCCGGCTCGCTGAAGGATCGCCATGCGTTGTCGATCGCCACCAGCTCGGCGGCGTGCGCGGGCAGCCGGCCCTCGACGACGTCGGCGAGGGTCACGCCTTCGAGCACCTGGCGGTAGGCCTCGCGCGCGGCCACCCAGATGCTGGCGAGCTCGGCGGCCGCCCCCGGGTAGCTGACGTCCTCGGGCCGCTGTCCGTGCACCTCGGCGAGAAAGCCCTGCTCCACCCGCATGACACGGGCGATGGAGATCTCCGAGGCCGGAAGGGCGAGCCGGTAGCCGCCGTCCCGTCCACGCTGGCTGGTGACCAGCCGCGCGTGCTGCAGGTCGGCGAGTATCGCCTGGAGGAACCGGGAGGGGATGTCCTGCGCCGCGGCGATCTTGTCGCAGGTGAGCGCTCCCGGCGCGGCGGCGGCGAGTTCGAGGGCGGCTCGGACGGCGTAGTCCACCCTCGCGTTGATGCGCACGGGACCATAGTGCCGTCATCTGCCAGAGTGCCCCCGTGCCCCGGCTGCGTTTCACCACGTCGGTGGACGCGCCGCTGACCGTCGCGTTCGACGTCGCCCGCGCTCTCGGCCGTCCGTGGGCCTTTCCGCTCGAGGAGATCGAGTCCGTGCGGCCGGAGCGGGACCGCTACGCCTCCGGTCCCCGGCACGGGCGAGGTCGGGTCACCCACGTGCGGCGCTTCTCCGCCACCGGTACGGGCACGCGGGTCGACGAGGAGCTCGACTGGGAGACCGGTCTCCCCGGCCCGCTCGGCAGGTTCGTCGATCCGGTGCTGCGCCGCCGGGTCGCCCGTGCCATGCGGGCCCATCTCGACGCCTACGCCGCGGTGGCCGAGCGGCGCGCCCTGGACGTCGTGCAGGTGGTGGGGGCTGCGCTCGTCGAGGGGGACCAGGTTCTCGTCGCGCAGCGTTCGGGTGGCCCCTACGACGGCTGCTGGGAGTTCCCGGGCGGCAAGGTGGAGCCGGGCGAGCCGGAGCTGGCCGCACTCGTGCGGGAGTGCGCGGAGGAACTCGGCGTCGCCGTCGTCCCGCAGTCGTTCCTGGGCGAGGTGCCGCTCGACGGCGTCGTCGCCGGGGGGGCGCCGGGCGCGTCCACGATGCGGGTGTGGTGGGCGCGCGTCGCCGACGGCGAGCCGACCGCGCACGAGCACCGGCAGCTCCGGTGGGTCGGAGCGGGCGACCTCGAGTCGCTGGACTGGATCCCCGCGGACCGCCCGCTCCTGCCCGCCGTCCGGGCACTGCTCGGCCGCCTGTGACCCGGGCACGACGACCGGCGCCGATCCCCCGGGGGGACCAGCGCCGCGCGACGTGCCGGAACGGCCCCGTCCAGAGGCTCACCCCGAGCTAGCGAGGGGTGAGGAGGACGGAGTCCGTCACTTGAAGGCGTCCTTGATGTTCTCGCCGGCCTGCTTCAGGCTGCTCTTGGTCTCTTCCTTCTTGCCCTCGGCCTGCAGCTCGCGGTCGTCGGTCGCGCCGCCCACGGCCTGCTTGCCCTTGCCGGAGATCTCCTCGATCTTGTTCGTCAGCTTGTCCGTGCCGCTCATCGCACTGCCTCCATGCATCCGTCGTCTCGGGCCCGGCTGCACTACCCGCTGCCTGCGCTGGTGACACTCCGGCCACCGGCTGGCCGAGAGGCCCTGCGGCGGGTTCCGGCGGCCGACGGCAAGAGCGCCGCCCGCCGCCAAGAAAAGGCGTAGAACTTGCGGTTGCATCGCCGATCGTGACCAGTGGTCACAACTCGATGACGGCCGTGGACACTCTCTTCGGGGCCTGCCTAGGGTCCACGCGTCGCCCACCGGGTTGCCCTTCGGTTGCGTTCGGCTTTGACCGATCGGTCGTCCGCTCGCCCACGAGGTCCTGGACGACCGGTCCGTTCCCCCGCTCCGCGGGATGATGGAGGCATCGCACGTGAAGGTGACCAAGCGAAGGAGCGCCCTCGTCGCGGCGGGGATCACCGCCGCGATGGTGCTGTCGGCCTGCGGCGGTAGCGACGACAGCGGGGAGGGTTCCGTCGCCGAGGGCGGCGGAAGCTTCAGCATCCACATCGCTCAGCCGGAGAACTCGCTCGTCCCTGGCAACACGAACGAGAGCGAGGGTGGTCAGGTCCTCGACTCGCTGTTCACCGGGCTCGTCCAGTACAACCCGGAGACCAACCAGGCCGACTTCACCGGGGTGGCGAGATCGATCGAGTCCGAGGACCAGACCACCTGGACCGTCGCGCTCAATGACGGCTGGACCTTCCATGACGGCACCGACGTCACTGCGAGCTCGTTCGTCGATGCGTGGAACTACACCGCGTACAGCCCGAACGCGCAGGGCAACTCGTACTTCTTCGCCAACGTCGTCGGCTACGAGGAGCTGCAGGCCCCGGAGGGCGGTGGTGAGCCTGCCGCCACCGAGATGAGCGGCCTGCGCGTCATCGACGACCTCACGTTCGAGGTCGAGCTCGCCGCGCCGTACGTCCAGTGGCCCACCACCGTCGGGTACACCGCGTTCTTCCCGCTCCCGCAGGCCTTCTTCGACGACCCCGAGGCGTTCGGCAAGCAGCCGGTCGGCAACGGCGAGTTCAAGGCCGACGAGGAGTTCGTCGACGACCAGGGCATCACCCTGACCCGCTACGACCAGTACGGCGGTGAGGAGCTCGCCAACGCCGACGAGGTCAGGTACGTCGTGTACGCCGAGCAGGACACCGCCTACACCGATCTCCAGGCCGGCGAGCTCGACATCCTGGACATCTTGCCGCCGGACGCCATCGCCTCGGCGCCCGACGAGTTCGGTGACCGCTTCATCGAAACCGCTCAGGGTGACATCACCTCGCTGGGCTTCCCCACCTACGACCAGCGGTTCGCCGACCCGGACGTCCGCAAGGCGTTCTCGATGGCGATCGACCGTCAGGCGATCAGCGACGCCATCTTCGACGGCACCCGCACGCCGGCCACGTCGTACATCAGCCCCGTCGTCCCGGGTCACCGAGACGACGCGTGCGAGGCGTGCGAGCTGGATGTCGAGCAGGCCAACGAACTGCTGGACGCGGCCGGCTTCGACCGCACCGAGCCGGTGGACCTCTGGTTCAACGCCGGCGCCGGCCACGACGCCTGGATGGAGGCCGTGGGCAACCAGCTCCGGGAGAACCTCGGGGTCGAGTACCAGCTCCGTGGCGAGCTGCAGCAGTCCGAGTTCCTGCCGCTGAAGGACGCCCAGGGCATGACCGGGCCGTTCCGGGACGCCTGGGTCATGGACTATCCGGTCGCGGAGAACTTCCTCGGTCCGCTGTACTCGTCGGCCGCGCTCCCGCCAGCCGGGTCGAACTACACCTTCTACAGCAACCCGGAATTCGACGCCGCGCTGCTCGAGGGCAATGCGGCCGCCGACGACGAGGACGCCGTCGCCGCCTACCAGGCAGCGGAAGACATCCTGCTCGAGGACTTTCCTGCGGCACCGCTGTTCTACCGCCTCAACCAGGGGGCGCACTCGGAGAACGTCGAGAACGTGACCATCGACGCCTTCGGTCGAATCGACGCCGCTGCTGTCCGGGTCGTCGGCTGATCCACTAGCCGGACCGCACCACTCGCCGGGGGCGCTGTCCTCGGGACCGTCGTCCCCGGCAGCGGGCGTCCCTCGTTCCGAGTGCACGACGGGCTCGCCCGGCCCGACACGCCGGCCGCCATCATCCGAGGGAGACCATGGCCCGCTACGTCGCGCGCCGACTGCTGCTCGCCATTCCGGTGATGATCGGCGCGTCGTTCCTCATCTTCGCGATGGTCTACGCGCTGCCGGGCGACCCGATCCGGTCCCTGGGCGGGGACCGCCCCCTGGCACCGGCCGTCGTCGCTGAACTCCGCGACGAGTACAACCTCGACGACCCGTTGGTCGTGCAGTACGCGAAGTACGTCGGCAACCTGGTGCAGGGCGATCTCGGTACCGATTTCCGCGGCCGAGAGGTGAGCGAGACCATCGCTCAGCGACTGCCGGTCACCGCGAAGCTCACCCTGGTCGCGATCGTGATCGAGGCGGTCATCGGGGTCATCGCCGGGGTCATGGCCGGGATCCGCCGCAACGGCTTCCTCGACAACGTCGTGCTGGTGTCGAGCACCCTCGTCGTCTCGATCCCGATCCTGGTGCTCGCCTTCGTGGCGCAGTACGTGTTCGGGTTCCAGTTGGGCCTGTTCCCGATCTCCGGGATCGGCGATGGGTGGTACAGCTACCTGCTGCCCGGTCTGGTGCTGGCGTCGACATCCCTGGCCTACGTCGCTCGCCTGACCCGTACGTCCGTGGCGGAGAACATGCGCGCCGACCACGTCCGGACCGCGAGGGCGAAGGGCCTGCCGAACCGAGCAGTGGTCGTGCGGCACACCCTGCGCAACAGCCTCATTCCCGTCGTCACCTTCATCGGAGCCGACATCGGGAACCTGATGGGCGGGGCGATCGTGACCGAGTCGGTGTTCAACCTGCCCGGGATCGGTCGGGCGATCTTCGACTCCGTCCGCCAGCAGGAAGGTGCGGTGGTCGTCGGCATCGTGACGCTGATGGTGTTCGTCTTCGTCTTCTTCAACCTGGTCGTGGACGTGCTCTACGCCGTCCTCGACCCGAGGATCCGTTATGACTGACCAGCAGCGGGACGACCTCCGCCACGACGAGGTCGGGGCCGGCACGACGACCGGCCTGGCGGCACCGTCGGTCGACGTCACCGACACCAGGCAGAACAGCCTGTGGAGCGACGCGTGGCGTGCTCTGATGCGGAATCCACTCTTCTGGATCGGCGGCGTCCTCGGTGTCCTCTTCCTGCTCGTCGCGACGTTTCCCGGAGTGTTCGCGCGCGGCGCGGACCCGCGGGACTGCAGTCTGAGCAACAGCAAGCTCGAGCCGTCGGCCGAGCACTGGTTCGGCTACGACCAGCAGGGCTGTGACTACCTGGCCAACGTGGTCTACGGCGCCCGGAACTCGCTGATCATCGGTGCCCTGGCCGTGGTGGTCATCCTGGTGCTGGGTGTGACCGTGGGCGCGCTGTCGGGCTTCTTCGGCGGCGTCGTCGACAGCGTTCTGTCGCGGATCGCCGACATCTTCTACGCTCTGCCGCTGGTGCTCGGCGCACTGGTCATCCTCCGGTCCGGCAGCCTCGGGCGCGGTGTCGTCGCGGTGGCGATCGCCCTCTCGGCCTTCGGGTGGATGACGGCCATGCGACTGGTCCGCTCGCAGGTCATCGCGGTGAAGAGCGCGGACTACGTCGCGGCGGCACGCGCGATGGGTGCGTCCAACTCGCGCATCCTGGTGCGGCACATCCTCCCGAATGCCGTCGCACCGGTGCTGGTCTACGCGACCATCACCGTCGGCGTGCTGATCGCGGCAGAGGCGACGCTGACCTTCCTCGGCGTCGGGCTGCAGCGGCCCGCGATCTCCTGGGGCCTGCAGATCGACGCCGGCCAGTCGCTGCTCCGGACGGCGCCGCACCTGGTGTTCTTCCCCAGCATCGTGCTGACGCTGACCGTCATGGCGTTCGTCATGATGGGCGACGCGCTGCGCGACGCCCTGGACCCGAGGCAGCGTTCATGAGCACCGCCTGGACGTCCGCACCGTCGGGCCAGGCCCGCCGGGGGCCAGGACCGATCCTGCAGGTCGACGACCTGCGGGTGCAGTTCCGCACCGGGTCGGGAGTGGTCAACGCCGTCAACGGCGTGAGCTACACCCTCTCGGAGGGGCAGACGCTCGCGATCCTGGGGGAGTCCGGATCCGGCAAGTCGGTCTCCGCCCAGGCGATCATGGGCATCCTCGACATGCCTCCGGCGGAGATCACCAGCGGCCGGATCGTCTTCGAGGGGCGGGACCTGCTCACGCTCTCCGCCGAGGAGCGGCGCAAGGTCCGCGGTCCCGGCATCTCGATGATCTTCCAGGACGCGCTGTCGTCGCTGAACCCCGTCTACAGCGTGGGTTTCCAGATCGGCGAGATGTTCCGCGCGCACCGCGGGATGTCCCGCAGGGACGCCAGGAGGCGCGCCGTCGAGCTCATGGACCGGGTGCGCATCCCGGCCGCGGCCCAGCGGGTGAACGACTACCCGCACCAGTTCTCCGGTGGCATGCGCCAGCGCGTCATGATCGCCATGGCGATCGCGCTGGACCCGCGGATCCTCATCGCCGACGAGCCGACGACCGCCCTGGACGTGACCGTGCAGGCGCAGGTCATGGATCTGCTCAAGGACCTCCAGCGCGACACCGGGATGGGTCTGGTCCTCATCACCCACGACCTCGGCGTGGTCAACGAGGTCGCCGACGACGTCGCGGTCATGTACGCCGGGCGCATCGTCGAGCGGGGCACGGTCGACGACGTCTTCGGCAACCCGGCCCACCCCTACACCGAGGGGTTGATGGGGTCCATCCCGCAGGTGGAGTCCACGGGCGGGCGGTTGCGGCCGATCGGCGGCCAGCCGCCGAACCTCGCGGCCATCCCGTCGGGGTGCCCGTTCCACCCACGGTGCCCCAGGCGCCGGCTCGGAGCCGACGCACTACCCGGCCGTCACTGCGCCGGGGACGTCCCGCCGCTGCGGCTGGTCATTCCCGGGCGTGAGGCGGCATGCCACTACAGCGAGGAGGTGCTCGGTGTCTGACGACAGCTCCGGGAGCATCGCAGCGAGGGCGGCCGGCGAGGTGCTGCTCGAGGTCAAGGACCTGAGGAAGCACTTTCCGCTCACCCAGGGCATCGTCCTCAAGCGCACCGTCGGTCACGTCCGGGCGGTCGACGGTGTCGACCTGACACTGCGGCGCGGCGAGACCATGGGGCTGGTCGGCGAGTCCGGCTGCGGCAAGTCGACGGTCAGCAAGATGCTCGTCGCTCTGGAGAAGCCCACCAGCGGGCAGATCCTCTACAAGGGCCGCGACGTCGTGACGATGGGCAGGCGGGCGCTCAAGCAGTACCGCCGCGAGGTCCAGATCATCTTCCAGGACCCGTACGCCTCGCTGAACCCGCGCATGACGGTCGGCGACATCGTCGCGGAGGGCTGGTCGGTGCACGCCGACATCGCCCCCCGCAAGGGCCGCCTCGAGCGCACCCAGGAGCTGATGGAGCGCGTCGGCCTCAACCCCGACTTCGTCAACCGCTACCCCCACCAGTTCTCCGGTGGGCAGCGGCAGCGCATCGGCATCGCCCGGGCACTGGCGGTGCAGCCGGAGATCATCGTCTGCGACGAGCCGGTCAGCGCCCTCGACGTCTCCGTCCAGGCCCAGGTCGTCAACCTGCTCGAGGACCTGCAGGACGACTTCGGCCTGTCCTACCTGTTCATCGCGCACGACCTCTCGGTCGTCCGGCACATCTCCGACCGCGTGGCCGTGATGTACCTCGGCAGCATCGTGGAGGAGGGCACCGACGTGGAGGTCTACACCTCCGCCTCCCACCCCTACACGCAGGCGCTGCTGTCCTCCGTCCCGGTGCACGAGCCGCACCTGCGCGGGCTGAAGGAGCGGATCCTGCTGCAGGGGGACGTCCCGAGTCCCGCGAACCCGCCGTCGGGCTGCCGCTTCCGCACCCGCTGCTGGAAGGCGCAGGACATCTGCGCCACCGAGGCGCCGGCCCTGGTCGACCGCGGCCAGGGCCACCCGTCGGCCTGCCACTTCGCCGAGGCCCGCACCGTCGTGCCGCTCGACGGCTGAGCCGCCCTCCGCGCGGGACCCGGCGGACGCCGCGCCGGTCCGGCCGGGGAGAATCCGCGGCGTGACCGATCGCCGAATCCTCCTCGTCCACGCGCACCCGGACGACGAGACCATCAACAACGGCGCCACGATGGCCCGCTACGTCGCCGAGGGCGCCCAGGTCACCCTGCTCACCTGCACGCTCGGCGAGGAGGGTGAGGTCCTCGTGCCGGAGCTGGCCCAGCTCGCCGCCGACCAGGCCGACCAGCTCGGCGGCTACCGGATCGGGGAGCTGCGGGCGGCCATGGCGGCGCTCGGGGTGACGGACATGCGCTTCCTGGGCGGGGCGGGCCGCTACCGCGACTCCGGGATGATGGGGGTGCCCGCCAACGGCCACCCCCGGGCCTTCTGGAACGCCGACCTGGACGAGGCCATCGGCCACGCCGTCGCCGTGGTCCGGGAGCTCCGTCCCCAGGTCGTGGTCACCTACGACGAGAACGGCGGGTACGGCCACCCCGACCACATCCAGGCCCACCGGGTGGCCATGGGTGCGGTGGTGGCCGCCGCGGACCCGGCCTACCGACCGGACCTGGGCGAGGCGTGGGCCGTGGCGAAGGTGTACTGGTGCTGCGTGCCGCGTTCGGTGCTGCAGGAGGGGATCGACGCCATGGCCGCCATCGGGGAACGGTCCGTCTTCGACGGCGTGACCGACGCCGACGAGCTCCCGTTCGGCGTGCCGGACGACCAGGTGACGACGGCGCTCGACGGGCGTGCGTACGCCGGGCAGAAGGACGCGGCGATGCGGGCGCACCCGACCCAGATCGTGGTCGACGGGCCGTTCTTCGCGCTGTCGAACAACCTCGGCCTGGAGGTGCTGGGCATCGAGCACTACCAGCTCGTGCAGGGGGAGCGCGGTCCGGCCGGTCCGGGGCCGCAGGGGTGGGAGGACGACCTGTTCGCCGGTCTGCCCGGATGACGGGGGTCCGGCTGACCGGCTGGGCCCTCGTTGCTCTGCTGGTCGCCGCCTGGCTGGCCCTGGTGGAGGTCTTCTGGCTGCCACTGCGGCTGGGGGGTCTGCTCGTGCCGTTGTCGGTGCCCGCCGCCGTCGTCGGCAATGTCCTGCTGGTGCGCACCGCGCTGCGGGTGTCCGGTTCCCGGCTGGTCGCGGCGCTGCCGGCCCTCGTCTGGCTGGTCGTGGCCGTGGCGGCCATGGGCCGCCGGCCGGAGGGCGACCTGGTCATCACCTCCGGCGGCGCCGGAGGCGTGGTGAACCTGGCCTTCCTGCTGCTCGGTGTGCTCGCCGCCGCCTTCTCGGTGGGCCAGGCCATGGGGTCACCCCGCCATCCCCCCGGCGCTGCGCCCGCGCCGTCCGGTGCTGGTACCGGTGCCGGCGGCGCTCACTGAATCCTGGCAGGCGGAGAGCGTGGTCCCGAGCCGGGTGGCCCGGCGCACCCGTCGGGGTGGGCGGGACCTCCGGGGGTGGCCCGTCGAACGGCCTCCGACGCCGGAGGTGATACTAGGTGCGCATCTGGCGCTCCGGTCCCGGCCGGAGGCGCTGCCCGCACGTCCCCGGGAGGGAACCCCGTGACCTACGTCATCACCCAGGCCTGCGTCGACGTGCTCGACAAGGCGTGCATCGACGAGTGTCCGGTGGATTGCATCTACGAGGGCGACCGGATGCTCTACATCCACCCCGACGAGTGCGTGGACTGCGGGGCGTGCGAGCCGGTGTGCCCGGTCGAGGCGATCTACTACGAGGACGACGTCCCGGACAAGTGGAAGGACTTCTACAACGCCAACGTGGAGTTCTTCTCCGACCTGGGCAGCCCGGGTGGTGCCGCGAAGACCGGCAAGGTCGGCAAGGACCACCCGCTGGTGGCCGCCCTGCCTCCGCAGGGCGAAGGCCACTGACCGCTCCGGTACCGGGCGCGCCCCGCGCGCTGCCGGACTTCCCGTGGGACTCCCTCGCCGGGGCGCGGGCGCGAGCCGCCCAGCACCCCGGCGGGGTGATCGACCTGTCGATCGGCACTCCCGTCGACGGCACGCCGGCAGTGCTCCGAGCGGCGCTCGCGGCGGCCGGTGACTCGCCCGGCTATCCGACCGCCCTGGGAACCTCGGCCCTCCGCGCGGCTGCTGCTCGCTGGCTGAGCCGGCGGCTGGGTGTCGAGGTGCCCGACCCGGTCGGCGCTGATCCGTCCGTCATCCCGACGGTGGGCTCCAAGGAGCTCGTGGCACTGCTGCCGACCCTGCTGGGTCTGCAGGGCAGTGCCACGACGGTCCTCCTGCCCGAGGTCGCCTACCCGACCTACGAGGTGGGAGCGGTGCTCGCCGGGCTGGCCGTCCGCCGCTGCGACGTCCCTCCGCCGGACGCCGCCGGGGTCTCCCTCGTCTGGCTGAACTCGCCGGGCAACCCGCACGGGCGGGTGCTCTCCGACGACCATCTGCGCGCCTGGGTGGCGTGGGGCCGCGGGCACGGCGTGCCGGTCGTCGCCGACGAGTGCTACATCACCCTCGGCTGGGACGTCACCCCCCGGTCGATCCTGCACCCGGCCATCGCGGGGGAGGACCTGCACGGCCTGCTCGCGGTGCACTCCCTGTCCAAGCAGTCGACCGCTGCCGGGTACCGGGGCGGCCTGCTCTCCGGGGACCCCGCACTCGTCCGGCAGGTGTGGGAGGTGCGGCGGCACCTGGGGCTCCTCGTCCCCGGGCCCGTGCAGGCGGCGATGGCCGCCGGGCTGGACGACGACGCCCACGTCGACGCCCAGCGCGAGCGCTACCGCTCCCGGCGGGAACGGCTGGCGGGGGCCGTACGGGCCGCGGGCATGCGCATCGACCACTCCGAGGCGGGCCTGTACCTGTGGGCCACCCGCGACGAGGACTGCTGGAGCACGATCGACCGGCTCGCCGAGGCAGGCATCGTCGCAGCGCCGGGGAGCTTCTACGGCCCGTCCGGTGCCCGGCACGTACGGCTGGCGCTGACGGCCACCGACGAGCGGATCGACGCCGCCGTGCAGCGCCTCGCGGGTTGACCGTCGCCCGGTCGCAGCACTCGTCCGCATCCGTCGGCAGCTGATCTCAGGCCCGTCGCCGCCGGCATCACTGCGGGGCGCTCAGCGGGTCACCTCGAGGCGCACGGCGCTGTCGTCGGCGTCCGACGGCGCCCATCCACCGGCCGGTGTCCACTCCGACCCCGCGAAGGACACCGATCGCAGCCCCAGCCGCTCGGCGTGCGCGACCGCCCAGGTCGCTGCCGGCCAGCCGGCGCCCGGGCCGACGTGCACAGCGCCGAAGCGCTCCGTGGCGGTCAGACCGAGCTCGGACTCGACAGCCGTCGCGGCAGCGGTGACCCGCGCGCTGAGCCGCCCCCCGGGTGCCTGGGCCTCGTAGCTGCAGGTCAGCCGTCCGGGCTCCGGGGCGGTGAACGCCGCGGTGAGCTGCTCGGCCATGGTGGAGTGCTTCTGATACGCCTCCGGAAAGCCGCTGCGCTGCACGCGCTGGGCGGCATCGGTCACGCGCAGCGACTCCCAGTTCGGCACCCGGACCAGGCCGTCGTAGAACTTGCCTGCGGCGTAGACCGGATCCTGCACCTGCTCCGGGGTGCCCCAGCCCTGCGAGGGTCGCTGCTGGAACAGGCCGAGGGAATCCCGGTCGCCGTAGTCGAGGTTGCGCAACGTCGACTCCTGCTGCGCGGTCGCGAGGGCGATGACGACGGCCCGCTCCGGCAGCCCGCGAGCGCGGCCGACAGCCGCGATCGTCGCGGCGGATCCGGCCTGCTCGGCGCTCAGCGCCAGGTCGGTGCCGGGGACCGTGCAGGACCCGGTGAGCGACACCGTGTCCGGATCCTCGATGCTGCGCACCAGCACCACGACGCCCAGGACGACGAGCCCGACCAGGCCCAGCGGCAACCACGAGCGCCACGAGGACGGCGGGGCACCCCGCTTACCGCGCCGGGTGGGCGGCCGCCGCTTGGCAGCCGTCCGGCGGGCCGGCGGACGGCGACCTGTCGTGGTCCGCCGTGCCGTCGTGCTCCGTGTACCGCTCATCGCCCTCGAACTGTAGGTCCGGTTCCTGGACGAACCCTGGAACGGCCGGATCTCCAGCCGGCCGCGCCGGGCCCGCGAGGAGGGGCGCGCCCGCCCTCACCGCTCGCGGGGCCGCGGTGCGATCTGCAGGCGGGCGTCAGTTGGCGTGCAGGTCCGCGTTCAGCTCGCCCCACGTGCCCTCGCGGAGGACGACCTCGAGTGCGCCGCTGACGCTGTTGCGGCGGAACAGCAGGCCGTTGCGCCCGGACAGCTCCCTGGCCTTGACCTCCGAGCCGTCGGGCAGCGTGATGCGCGACCCCGCGGTGACGTAGCAGCCGGCCTCCACGACGCAGTTGTCACCGAGGGAGATGCCGATGCCCGCGTTGGCGCCCAGCAGGCAGCCGGTGCCGATGGAGATGGTCTCCTTCCCGCCACCGGAGAGGGTGCCCATGATGGAGGCGCCACCGCCGATGTCGCTGTCGGCGCCCACGACGACGCCGGCACTGATCCGGCCCTCGACCATCGAGGGGCCGAGCGTTCCCGCGTTGAAGTTCACGAACCCCTCGTGCATCACCGTGGTGCCCTCGGCGAGGTGGGCACCCAGCCGCACGCGGTCGCCGTCGGCGATCCGGACACCGGACGGGATGACGTAGTCGACCATCCGCGGGAACTTGTCGACGCCGAACACGGTCACGTTGCCCACGGCCGCCCGCAGCCGGTGCGCGTTGAACCCGGCCGCCTCGACCGGGCCGGCACTGGTCCACGCCACGTTGGTGAGCAGTCCGAAGATGCCCGTGAGGTCCGCGCCGTGCGGCCGGATCAGGCGGTGGGAGAGCAGGTGCAACCGCAGCCACACGTCGTGCGTGTCGACCGGCGGCCGGGACAGGTCGGGGATCACCGTGCGGACCGCGATGACCTCCACGCCGCGGGCCTCGTCCCGCCGGACCAGGCCGCCGTAGTCGGGGCCCAGCTCGCCGGAGAGCTCCAGGGCCCCCAGCCGCTCCGTCCCCGCGGCGGCACCGTCGGGCGCGCCGAGCCGGGGCTCGGGGTACCAGGTGTCCAGCACCGTGCCGGACGGGGTGACGGTCGCCAGACCGGCGGCGGATGCAGAGACGAGGGGGGCGTCAGTCACGGCGACGACGCTACCGATCCCCCGCGCGCCCCGCGGTGGGGGCCGTGATGCGATGGGGCGCCCTCCTGCGGGACCCGCTGCGAGCCGGCGAGTGGCGGGGGTCGTGACGTGCTGGGGTGGCCCTCCTGCAGGGCCCCGCTGCGAGCTCGCGAGTGGCGGGGGGCAGGAGGGTCCTTCCCCTAGGCTTCGTCGTCGTGAGCACACCGCCGCGGCTGGACCTCTCCACCGACGTCCTCGCGCTGACCCGGGCGCTCGTGGACGCCCCGTCCGTCTCCGGGAGCGAGACGGCCCTGGCCGACGCGGTCGAGTCCGCGCTCCGGGCCCTGGGCGGGCTGGAGGTCGAGCGCGTCGGCAACGCGGTGCTGGCCCGCACGAACCTCGACCGCTCCACCCGGGTGGTCCTCGCCGGCCACCTCGACACCGTCCCGATCGCGGACAACCTGCCCAGCCGGCTCGACGAGACGACCGGCCGGCTCTACGGCTGCGGCACCAGCGACATGAAGGCTGGGGACGCGGTCATGCTCCGGCTGGCCGCCACCTTCGGCGTCCCGGGCGCGCAGCCCGCGCACGACCTCACGTTCGTCTTCTACGACAACGAGGAGGTCGAGGCGGTGAAGAACGGACTCGGCCGCGTGGCGCGGGAACGGCGGGGATGGCTCTACGGCGACCTCGCCGTCCTGCTCGAGCCCACCGACGGGGAGATCGAGGCCGGCTGCCAGGGAACGCTGCGTGCGGTGCTGCGGACCGGGGGCCGGCGCGCGCACAGCGCCCGCAGCTGGCTGGGGGAGAACGCGATCCACGGACTGGCCGGACCGCTGGCCGCCCTGGCCGCGTACCGCCCCCGGGAGGTGGAGATCGACGGGTGCACCTACCGGGAGGGGCTGAACGCGGTCGGCATCGCCGGAGGAGTGGCGGGCAACGTCATCCCCGACGAGTCGTCCCTGACGGTCAACTTCCGCTACGCCCCCGACCGCGACGAGGACGCCGCCGAGGCGCACGTGCGCGAGGTCTTCGCCGAGGGGATCGCCGCGGGCGCGACGCTGACCGTCGTCGACAACGCCGGCGGAGCGCTGCCCGGGCTGGCCGAGCCCGCCGCGGCGGCCTTCGTCGCCGCCGTCGGGCGCCCCGCACGGGCCAAGCTCGGCTGGACCGACGTCGCCCGGTTCGCCGCCTTCGGCATCCCGGCGATCAACTACGGGCCCGGCGATCCGCAGCTCGCGCACACCCGTGAGGAACACGTCCTCGTCGACCGGCTCCAGCCGGCCGTGGACGCCTTGACCGCCTACCTCTCCGGGAGCAGCTCGTGACCACCCCGCCGTCCGACGGCCGCCGTCCCCGCTCGATCCGCCACAAGGGCCCCGTCATGCTCCGCGGCGGCGAGCCGGACCTGCGCAACCAGGGCACCACCACCGACCAGCGGCTGCTGGACGGCCACGGCCGGGCCGACTGGCTGCACACGGATCCGTGGCGGGTCATGCGGATCACCTCGGAGTTCGTCGAGGGCTTCGGGCTGCTCGCCGAGATGCCGCGGGCGGTCAGCGTCTTCGGCAGTGCCCGCACGCCCCGGGACCACCCGCACTACGCGACGGGCATCGAACTGGGCGCCGCGCTGGTCCAGGCCGGCTACGCCGTCATCACCGGTGGTGGGCCCGGTGCGATGGAGGCTGCCAACCGCGGGGCGTCGGAGGCCGGCGGCATGTCGGTGGGCCTGGGCATCGAGCTGCCGTTCGAGCAGGAGCTCAACGAGTGGGTCGACGTCGGCATCTCGTTCCGCTACTTCTTCGTGCGCAAGACGATGTTCGTGAAGTACGCCCAGGCGTTCGTCATCCTGCCCGGCGGCTTCGGCACGCTCGACGAGCTGTTCGAGGCGCTGACCCTGGTGCAGACCCGCAAGGTCACCCGGTTCCCGGTCATCCTGCTGGGCACGGACTACTGGTCGGGACTGGTGGGCTGGATCCGCGACACGATGCTCGCCGAGGGCACGATCAGCCCCGGCGACCTCGACCTGGTCACGGTGACCGACGACGTCGCCGAGGCGCTGGCCGTCATCCGGGCGGCCGAGTCGGCGCGTGCCTCGGGGAACGACGCCATCGCGCCGCGGGTGCCCGCCGACACCGGCCCGTCCGACGCCTGACGTGCTGTCGTTCCTCCTGTTCGTCGTCGCCGTCCTGCTCGTCGGGGGTGTCCTCTTCCTGGTGGCGTCGCTGGTCCTCGGCCGGGGGGAGACCCAGCCGCCGGCCGCAACCGATCGCTCCCCGGTCGAGCTGCCCGAGGACCGCGCCGTGACGGCGGCCGACGTGCGGGCGCTGCGGATCACGGTGACGGCCCGGGGTTACCGCATGGCCGAGGTCGACTGGTTGCTGGATCAGCTCGCGCAGACGCTGGACGAGCGCGAGGCGGAGATCGCCGGGCTGCGGAGGGAACTCGCGGCCCGGTCGCAGGAGGAGGTGCCGACCGACCCGGACGGCGCCGGGACCGAGGCAGGAGCGGAGCAGGATGCCTGAGCTGGTGGAACGGATCGACGTCGACGCACCGCCCGAGCGCGTGTGGGCGGCGCTGACGGCGTGGACGCGTCAGGGCGAGTGGATGCTCGCCACCGATGTGCGCACCGTGGCCGGCCCGGCGCAGGGGGTGGGTGGCCGGCTGGCCGCCCGCACCGGCCTGCCGCTGCCCGGAGGTCGGCACGTCGGCCTGCTGGACACCATGGTCGTCACCAAGTGGCACCCGCCGCGCATGGTGGAGGTGCAGCACACCGGCCGGCTGGTCCGTGGCCCGGGGATCTTCGAGATCGAGCCCCGCGGCGAGCACTCGACGTTCGTCTGGACCGAGCGGCTCTACCTGCCCTACGGACTGCTCGGCGTGATCGGCTGGGTGCTGGTGAAGCCCTTCGCCCTGCTCGGCATCCGTTGGTCCCTGCGCCGGTTCGCCGCCTTCGCCCGCACCTTTCCCGGCTGACCCGCCGACGGGCCGGCCCTCCCGGCCCGCGCCGGACCCGTCGCCGTACCCCCGGCTCAGGCAGGTCGTGGGCGCGTCGGCCGAGGCAGACCATGCCCTTTGGCGCCGCCGAATCCTGAGTCAGGCAAGCCGGCGCAGCTCCGGCCAGATCTCCGACCAGGGCACTCGCCGGTCGGTGGCCAGCCAGACCGTCTCGCCCTGCTCGTCGTTGTCGAGTTCCAGTCCGTTGTCGATCCGCCCGGCGGCCTGCACCGAGGCGAACCAGCGGGCCAGCCGCTCCTGCGGCAGTCCGACGACGACCGCGGCGTCGGCGTCCTCCGGTGGCGGTCCCCACGCCCAGTAGGAGTTGTGCCCGCTGTACGCCGGACCGAGGTCGGGTGCGAAGCGGTCGACCGCCCCCGCCTCGCCGTAGTTCCCGGTGAGGACGACGGCCCGCGCGTCCTCCGGCAGGCGGTCGTGCGCCCGCTCGACGGCGTCGGCGAACCGGGGCCAGCCGACCGTCTCGCCGGCGTCGTAGTTGACCGCCGCCACCGGTGAGCCGGGCAACCAGCGGGCCGGCAGCACCGGGAGCATCAGCACGGCGCCGATGGCCAGGCTCGTGGCGAGCGCCGGCACGAGCAGCCGGCGGGCGCGGGTGCCGACGCGGCGGGCCCAGCGCAGCGCTGGATCGGCTCCGGCCGCCAGCAGCAGCGGGTACACGCCGGCCAGGTAGTACGGCTTGCCGCCGGTCACGAGGAACAGCACTGCCAGGGCGACGTAGGCGACGGCGAAGCACCGCCACGTCCGCAGCGCCGGATCCCGGGCCAGCCGCCACCAGCCGGCCATCCACACCGGGAACAGCAGCGGGCTGACCAGCACCAGCTGGAACGGGAGGAAGAGGTACCAGGGCTCACTGGTGCCCGAGCTCCCGCCCGCGATGGCTCCGGCCAGCTGCAGTTGCGGCCAGTCGTGCGTCGCCTGCCACACCAGGTTCGGCGTCCACAGCGCCGCGGCCACGAGGCCGGCCGTCCACGGCCACGGGGACCGGAACACCGAGCGCGGGCCGACGGCCAGCAGGCCCAGCACCACCGCCGCGAGGAGGAAGGCCGGCTGCACCTTGTTCTGCAGAGCCGCCCCGGCCACCGCCCCGACCAGGAGCCAGGTGCGGCCGCCGTCGCGGAGCGCCCGCACGAGCAGCCACGACACCACGGCCCAGAACAACAGGTCGAAGGTCGTCGTCGACAGCAGGTGGGCTGCGGCGAGCAGCACCGAGGACACCGCCGCGCAGGCGGCGGCGAGCAGCTGGGCGGAGCGGTCGCCGCCGAACTCGCGGGCGAGCAGGCCGGCGAGCAGCACCACCCCGGCAGCCGCCAGCGCCGAGGGCAGCCGGAGGGCCACGAGCGATCCGGGTGCCACGGCGTCCATGGCCGCGGCCAGCAGGGGCGTGAACGGCGGCTGGTCGGCGTAGCCGAACGCCGCCTCCCGTCCCGCGCGCAAGAAGTACAGCTCGTCGCGGTGGTAGCCGTACCGGCCGGCGAAGGCCACCAGGAGGCCGGCCAGACCGATCGCCAGAGCGGTCAACGGCTGCCACGCAGGCGCCGGCCGGCCGGCGGGCCCGGCAGGAGCGGTGGGGACCACGGCTGCGGCGGTGCTCACGAAACGGACGCTAGCGTTCCGCCGCTCCGGCCGGGGCTGTCACTGCCCCTCGCTAGCGTGGACACGTGGATTCCGCCGTCGGTCGCTGCGCCTGGGCCACCAGCAGCCCCGAGTACGTCGCCTACCACGACGAGGAGTGGGGCACGCCCCTGCACGGGGACGACGCCCTGTTCGAGCGGCTGTGCCTGGAGGCTTTCCAGTCGGGGCTGTCATGGATCACGATCCTGCGCAAGCGGCCGGCCTTCCGGGCAGCCTTCGCCGGCTTCGCCATCGATGCCGTCGCCGCGTTCACCGAGGAGGACGAGGAGCGGCTGATGGCCGATGCGGCGATCGTGCGCAACCGCGCCAAGATCCGGGCGGCGATCGGGAACGCGCGTGCCGCGCAGCGGGTTGCCGGGGGCATCTCCGAACTGCTGTGGTCCTTCGCGCCCACCGCGCCACGCCCGCGTCCGGCCGCTCTCGCCGAGGTTCCGGCCACCAGTGCCGAGTCGGTCGCCATGGCCCGGGAGCTCAAGCGGCGCGGCTTCGCCTTCGTCGGGCCGACGACCGCCTACGCGCTCATGCAGGCGACCGGCATGGTCGACGACCACGTGGCCGGATGCTTCCGGGCGACTGCCTGACGACGGCCCGGGGAGCATCGCAGCGAGGAGCGGCCCTCGCAGCGAGGAACGAGCGACGAGCGGACCCGGGCGCGCAGTCCCGCACGGGAGTGTGGCCTGACGGGCCTGCTGTTGGACGGAACGAAGTCATACGGGATCATGGGTACGGAGCTCATTGCAATGGACACCGCGCGCCTGCTCATCCGAGCGGGGGCGCGGCTGGCGAAGGAGGCACGCATGGCGGCCATGAAGCCGCGCACGGGTGAAGGTCCCCTCGAGGTCACCAAGGAAGGGCGCGGCCTGGTCATGCGCGTACCGCTGGAGGGCGGGGGTCGTCTCGTCGTCGAACTGTCGCCCGACGAGGCGGCGGCGCTCTCCGAGGCACTGAAGGGTGCGACCAGCTGAACCCCTGACCGCCTGTGGCGGTTCGGCCCAGCCCGTCCGCGGCCCCGGCCGCCGGCTCCTCGCCGGCGACCGGGGCCGCGTCGGGTCCCGGCTGCCCGCGTACGGTGCGCCGGTGGAGGCCGTAAGGGTGGGAGGCGTCTGATGGCGGACGACGACCAGGGAGTCGTGTTCCCGGCCGGACCCGACGGGCGGCGCAGCACCGCCGCCCTGGGGCGGGCCGTGGTCGCGGACGCGCTGCGCCCGGTCGATCCCACCGGCGCGCTGGCCGCAGAGCATGAGACGAACTGGCGGGCGGGCTACCTGACGCACTTCCGCCGGCTCGTGGAGGCCGGGCTCCCCACGGCCGGAGCTGCGCAGATGATTGCCGGAGCCGGGCTGGCGTCGCTGCACGCACGCATGCGGGTGGCCGGTGCGGACGGCGAGACCGGGCTCGACGCCCTGACCACCGCGCCGGTGGGCCGGTCGCTGCGCACCGCCGAGGTGCGCGGCACCGCCGAGCCGGAACGGGAGCTCACCCTGCCCTTCCACGGGAACCGGCTGCGGGGCGACGCGCTGATGCGCCGGCTGGACCGCTGGGTCGACGGCGGGGTCGTCGAGCCCTCGTGCGCGGAGGCGGTCCGGACGGTCGCGGCGAACCCTGGGTGGCTGTCCCTGCCGGGGAGCACCGTCGTCGTCCTGGGGGCGGGGGCGGAGATGGGGCCGCTGACCGCTCTCCTGCGCTGGGGTGCCCGGGTGGCCGGGGTCGACCTGCCGCGGGCACCGCTGTGGGAGCGGATCCTCGAGACCGCCCGCGGCAGTGCCGGGACGCTGCTGTTCCCCGTGGCCGAGCCGGGGGCCGGCGCCGACGCGCACCGGGCGGGCGCCGACCTGGTCACCGAGGTCCCGGCGATCGCCGACTGGGCCGCCGGCGTGCCCGGGCGGCCGGTGCTCGGGAACTACGTCTACGCCGACGGCGCCATGAACGTGCGGGTCTCGACGGCCGTCGACGCATTGACCGTCCGGCTCGCGCAGGCGCGGCCGGACGTCGCCCTGGCCTTCCTGGCCACGCCGACCGACGTCTTCGCCGTTCCGGCCGAGGCCGTCGCGCAGTCGGTGCGCGCCTATGCCGGCCGGTCGCGGACGGCGAAGCTGGTCGGCCGGCCGCTGCGCACGGTGTCCGGCGGCCGCCTGCTCCGGCGCGCCTACGTGCCCGGTGCCGATCCCGGGATCGCCGACAGCCTGGTGGCGCAGCAGGGACCGAACTACGCGCTGGCCAAGCGTCTGCAGCGCTGGCGGGCCACCGTGGCGCGGGCGTCGGGGAGCACGGTGTCGATGAACGTCGCCCCGCCGACGCGCACCCGATCGGTGGTGAAGAACCGGGCGCTGGCCGCGGCCTATGCCGGAGCGCACCGGTTCGGGGTCGAGGTCTTCGAGCCGGCCACGGCCAACGTGCTGATGGCGGCGCTGCTGGTGCACGACCTGCACACCGGCGGCGGGCCGGTGCACGACCACCCGTGGCGCGACGAGGCCTTCGAGGCGGCGCACGGCGGCCTCTGGCGCTCGCCCTATGCGCCGCGCAGCGCCCTGGGGCTGGCCGCGCTGCTCGGGTACGGAGCCGCGCGCGCCTGAGCGCCGCGGCCGGTTCTGGACCCGGCCGGTCCGGTGCGCCAGAGTGGGTCGTCGCCGACCTCGAGGAGCCCATGTGGCCCGGATGTTCAGCCCGCGCACCCTGGTCGCCGTCCTGGGGGCCGGGAACCCCCGTGCCCGGCTGCGGGCCACGCGCGACGGGCAGGCGGCCGTCCGGCTGCACCTCGGCGCGGCCGCGCTAGCGACTGGGGTCCTGGATGCGCTGCACGACGCCGCAGCGACGACGCCGGAGCTCGCCCGGCGGCTGGGTGCCGTGGAGGAGTCCCTGCTGGAAGCCTTCCTCCGGGTCCTGGCCGCGGCCGGGTGGGTCCGCTCGTCCGGGGAGGGCTGGTCGCTGACGGCCGGGGGGCGGGCGGCGGTCACCGACGACCTGGTGCGGGCCTCCTACGAGGCGTTCGGGGGCTTCCACACCGGTCTGTACCGGCAGCTGCCCGAACAGCTGGCCGGCGGTCCCGCGCGACGGGACGTGGTCGAGCAGGGCGCGGTCATCGCCCGGATCTCAGCGGCCTTCGAGCCGTTCGTCGACGACGTGCTGCGGAGGACGGTGGCGGCGGTGGCCCCGCGGACTGTGCTCGACGTCGGCTGCGGCGCGGGGCTGCAGCTGGCCGCGATGCTCGAGGCGGCGCCGGCGGCTCAGGGCTGGGGGGTGGAGGCCGACCCCGCTGCCGCCGCCCTGGCCCGCCGGACGCTCGAGGCACGTGGACTCGGCCGGCGTGCGCACGTCGTGGAGGCCGACGTGCGCGACCTGCCCGGCCAGGGCACCGGCACCGAGTTCGACCTCGCGCTGCTCGCCAACGTCGTCTACTACGTGCCCGAGGAGGAGCGGTCGGACCT
>Ga0196960_10000075_pt1 | contig 38803 bp, 35 predicted proteins | sample S3v_5metaG_FD_183187 | JGI IMG/M metagenome (GOLD analysis project Ga0196960, IMG submission 183187) | Soil microbial communities from Anza Borrego desert, Southern California, United States - S3+v_5 | ecosystem: Environmental > Terrestrial > Soil > Desert | place: USA: California | collected...
GCCGGTGCTCCCGGCAGTCACCGCAGAAACCCCCGCGCCGGTGTCCCCGGGGCCCGTCGCTCCTCCCCCGCCCGCCGTCCCTCCCGCAGCTGCCGTGCCCGCCGTACCACCGCAGCGGCCCCCGGCCCCCGCCGGGCCCTCCCCCGCCTACCTCGCGCTGGCACAGCTCGGGCGCGCGGACTCCCGGCTGGCCCTGTCCGCCGCCGACTGCACGGCCCTGGAGGCCCTGGCCGCCAAGTGGTTCGTACGCGGCGTGGACGCCGACTACCTCACGCAGGCCCTCACCGCCGGGCTCCCGCCGGGGGTCGGCTCCCCGGTCGGCTTCGTACGCCGCCGCCTCATCGACAAGATCCCGGCGCACGTCCCCGCCACCCCCGCACCGCCCGCACCGCCCGCACCGGGCGCGCCCGTGCACCGCGTGATGCTGGAATGCACCAAGTGCGGCGCCCCGGGCCGCCCGGAAGCCCTCCCCGACGGCCTCTGCCGCCCGTGCCGGGCACCCGGGCAGGGCGAGGCCGCCCCCGGGGCTCCTGCGGGCCGGCCCAGCGAGGAGGAGGTCCGTACGCTCGCCGCCGGACTCAGGGACCTGCTCAAGTGCCCCTGACGGCCTCCACGGATCGCAGGATGCGGGCTCATCCGAGCAGGGGTGCCCGGCGTGCGGAAGAAGTGGTTCCTCCTGCGGGCGCCCTCGACGGCAACGCGCGAGCGCACGACGGTGCACGCCACCCGGCCGGGAACACCTCCGGCCGGGTGGGCGGGGCCGTCCTCGCCGTCGAGGGGCACGCAGGCAGGCCCTCAGGCGGACGCGTCACCCGCAGTGCTGCCGGCGTCGTGGAGCCCTGCCGCCTCCGCACCACGCGCTTGCAGGTGCCGGAGGTAGTCGCCGGGGTCGGCGTGGCCCCGGTCCTGGGCTCCGTGCCGGTGGAGCTCCAGACGGCCGTCGAGGTGCAGGCGGACCGTGGTCGTGGCCTGCCGCTCCGTGCCGGCCGTCACCGTGTCCGGATCTCCCTGTCCCTGTCCCTGTTCCGGTACGGACAGGACGGGGACGGTGGCGGGGAACATGGCCAGGGCGTCCGCAGTGGTGGCGGCGGGCGGATGGCCGGTGCGGTTGGCGCTGCTGACGTACAGGAGCGGCAGCTGGTCCAGCAGGGGCCTCAGGGGCTGCCAGCGGGCCCCGAACAGCAGCATCCAGCCGTCCTTGACCGCTGGAGCCGCCCAGGCCGGCATGTCGCCGCTGTCCCGCACCGGCACCAGGACGGTGAGGTGTTCCCGCGTCAGCAGCCACCGGGCGATCGCCCTCTGCCCGGGTCCCAGTCCCCAGATCCGGTCGAGGTCGCGCAGCGTGTCGGGATGGTGGGCCCACAGGGCGACCGGCTGGCCGCCGGGGCGGCCCTTGGCCTCGTTCACGGCCCGTGCCCGGCGTCCGGTGACGACGTGGGTGAGCGGCGCCGGGTTGGGGAGGACCACGGCCGCCCCGTCACGCAGAGCCTCTCCGGCCTGCGCGAGCGACACCGGGGCGCGATCGGAGCGCTCCACCGGTACGCCCGTCATGCGCTGATCCGGTCGGTGTGGACGAGACCGTCGAGGTAGTCGGCGAACGCGGCCTCCTCGACGACGGCCCTGCCGGTGCGGAAGGCACGCTTCTTGACCCAGTTCATCGCCGCGCGGGTCTGTTCCTTGTCGAGGCCGTGACCGAGTCGGGTGGCGACGGCGGTGATGACGCGGGCGCTGGCCAGCTGTGTCAGCAAGACCTTCGGCTGGATGCCCAGCACCTGGGTCGGGTCGTAGGGCTGGAAGAGCTGCGGGTGGACGAACGGCGTGCCGGTGGAGATGGTGCCCACTCCCGTGCCGACGATCGGGGTGGTGACGCTCAGCGGGACCTCGGTCTCCTGGGCCACCATCTGCGCGATCGTGGGGAGCCGGGTCAGGTCGGGGGCGGTCCACCAGGGCGTCGCGTCGGTGTTCAGGAGTTCCTCGGCGTGACGGGCGAGGAGGAACAGCAGCTGCTCGGTGGCGACGATGCCGGCCCGCTCCGCGATGCCGAGCCACGAGCTGGACACCACTCGCACGCCGGCGGCCAGTGCCTGAAGCGTGTTGTTCAGCCCGAGCCCGAGGTCGTTGTGCAGGTGGGTGGCGAGGACCACGTCCTCGTCGGTTCCGGCCTGCACCGCGTCGAACATGTCGCGGCAAGCACCCGGCAGTTGGGCGCCGACCGTGTCGGCCAGCACCACCAGACCGGCACCGGCACCGGTCATGGCCTGCGCGTAGTGGCTCATGAGGGAGGTGTCGGCACGGGAGGCGTCCGCCAGGCAGATGTCCACCGCGACCGTGTCGTCCAGGTCACGGGCCAGCTTGGCGAGGTCGACCCCGCCCTGGAGAGCCTGTTCGGCCGTCTTGTGGACCATCACCTGTGACATCGCCTCGGACGCCGGGACCACCACCATCACGCGGGCGTTGCGGCTGCCCCGCACCGAGGCGACGGCCTGCTCGACGTCCCTGAGGGCGCCCCGGCACACCGCGGCCACACTGACCGATTCCTCGGCCTCGGCCGCGACCTGGCGTACGGCCTCGAATTCCTCGTCGCACACGGCGGGGAAGCCCGCGGCGAACACCACGTGCCGCGGCCCGTCCGCTCCGAACACACGCCCGGTCTCGTGGGCCAGCCTTACCCGGAACTCCGGAGTCATGAGCGTCTTGGCCTGGGCGCCGTCGCGGGCGGACTCCTCCCAGATCACCACTCGGCCGGACTGAGCCGACTGCCGCACTACATCCATCGAAACCTCCTGGGCCGAACTCGTCATGCCCAGAGATGATCATGGCTTGGTTACGAGCGTAAAGATTTTGTGGTTACGGGAGCGTGAAGATCGTGACGAGATACCCGACGACACACCGCAGTTGGGTAATCCGCTGGTCAAGGGGGTCGGTGGTTCGCTGTGACGGTCATGGACCCCGAGTCCGCCGAGCCCGCCGAGGCCGAGCGCGTGGAGCGGGGACATGGCCGGATCTCGCCGCATCGGAGGACTTCGTACAGCCGAACGGCGGGCCGCCGCCGGGCTCACCCCGGCGACCGCACCCGCCCTCGCACCATCACCACCGCCACCGCTCCGGGCCGCAGGTCCTTGACGGGGCGACGGCCGGGCTCCCGGACCGGACCGCCCTCGCCCCCGGCCACCGGGGAAGGTCTCAGCCCACCAGCAGGTCGCGCTTCAGGTCACGGATGTCCTCGGCGTCCAGACCGAGCGCCTTCTTCTCGTACGCGCCGAACGAGCCGAACTCCTCCCCGACCTCGTCGAAACCGGAGTTGAGGTACTCGGCGCGCACGTCCAGCAGCGGCTTGTACACCGCGGCCTGCCCGGCCGGCATCGCGGCGAGAGCTGCGGCGTTGGCCTCGGCGCGGTAGTCGTTGGAGGCGAGGTAGTCCGCCATGACCGTGGAGCGCGGGACACCGAGCGCCGTGAGCAGCGCCGCGTTCGCCCAGCCCGTACGGTCCTTGCCGGCCGTGCAGTGGAAGACGACGGCGCGTGCGGAATCGTCCGCGATCCCACCGAAGACCGTGCGGTAGGCGGCCCTGGCGGTGTCGCCGCTGACCATGAACTTCTCGCCCTCGACCATCATCGCCGCGCCCTCCTCCGGGGTCGTCGGCATCTCGGTGAAGGCCGGCGAACCCGCCAGCACGTCGGCCACCACCTGCGTGGCACCTGCCGGGAGGCGGTCGGGTGCGGCCGAGCGCTCGGACTCCGTGCGCAGGTCCTGGACCGTACGGACCGACAGCCGCCGCAGCTTCGCCAGATCGGCGGTGGTCAGCTTGTCCAGGGCGTCGGAGCGGTAGATCTCACCCATCTTCACCCAGTGTCCGTCAGCGGTGCGGTAACCGCCCGCGTCACGGAAGTTGACGGCCCCTTCGAGGGCGACGAGCCGGTCGGCGAGGTGCAGCGAGCCCCCGCGCTCGGGCACCAGGTCGAACCACTGCCGGTCGGCTGCGGGCAGCCCCCGCACGGTGACCTTGCCGGTCGCGCCACCGGAGGCCACCGTGCGCCCGTTCGCCTTGATGGCGACGCGGCGTACGCCGGGCGCCTTCCACTCCACCGTGTACGAGCCGTCGTCCGAGGCGGTGACCTCGGCCTGTGTGAACGGAATGCGCGGGTGCGACTCCCGGGAGGCGGGGGCCGGAGCGCCGTGTGCCGAGACGGCGGGCGCGGCGATCCCTACGAGGAGCGCGGCGGCCAGGACGCAGGAGGAGGCCTTCGCACGAGTCATGTGTGTCATGGGGTGATCGTCGAAGGACCCGGCCAGTGATGCCGTAAGGGCTGGTGAACACCGCCGGAAAGCGAGCTGAACACCGGCTTCGGCAGCGTGACGGCCGTTGCGGCGAGGCGTGGCCCGGGGGGGGGCGCCCTCCTCGGCACCACCGCGCCGGGGACACCACGGGGGCCGGGGACACCACGGGGGCCGGGGACACTACGGGGGCCGGGGACACCACAGGGGCCGGAGGCACCGCGGGTGGGCTGCAAACAACGCGGCGGACCGGGAACACTCCGGCGGGCCGTCTCGTTGACCTGAGGCCCACTGCCCCGCGCCGTGAACCGAGGGAGTACCGAGTACCTTGCCCGATACCTCGTCCACCATCGCCGTGCCCCCTCTCCCGCCCCTCCCTTCGATCGCCACCCAGGCGGAACGCCTGATCGAGCTCGGGGTGCACGAGCTCGCACGCGTACCCGCCGAGGAACTGCGCGCCTTCGCCGCGAACGCCGGCCACGGGAGCGACGGCGCCCTGCTGGCCGTGCACCCGGACCGCGCCCCTGCCTCCGCCCTCGCGCCGCTGCTGCGCCGCGACGACAAACCCGGCTTCGTCGTCGTCGACATGCCGGACGTCGACCTGTTCGCCCCCACCGGTGTGGAGCCGCCGGCCGCTCCCCTCTACCTCGTCACCGGCATCGACCGCGGCGACCACATGGCCAACTGGAGCCCGGAGGAGGCGCTGCCCGCTCTCGGCAAGGAGGACCGCACCCCGCTGCTGCTCTCCGAGGGCATCCACTGGGTGCTCCAGCAGCCGGCCGCCCTTGAGCGGAACCTCTGCTTCATGACCATCGGATCCCGGCTGCGCAAGGCGAACGGCGCCATGGACGCCCGCACCCCGGCGATCTGGATCAGCAACGGCACGGGGCGGGACGGCCGCGAGCGGCGCAACGCCCCGAAGGTCGGCTGGTGCTGGTGGGGCAACCGCCACACCTGGCTGGGCATCGCCTCCGCCACGGGCCGCAGGAGCCAGTGACTTGACCCCACCGCATCGGGCACAGGATGTCGGGTCCGGCAGAGGGTCCCCTTCCTACGGTGAGGAAACGAAAGGGAAGGAGCCCGGGATGCTGGACCGGCTGAACCAGGCCATGGGGCACATCGAGTCCCACCTCGACCAGCCGCTCGACGTGGCGGATCTCGCGCGCATCGCGGTGACGTCGGAATACCACTTCCGGCGGATGTTCTCCGCGCTGGCGGGTCTCCCGCTGTCGGAGTACGTCCGGCGCAGGCGGCTGACCGTGGCGGGCGCCGAGGTGCTCGCCGGTGACCGGACGCTGCTCGACATCGCGACGCGCTACGGCTACGGATCGGGCGAGGCCTTCGCCCGTGCGTTCCGCGCCGTGCACGGGGTGGGCCCGGGTGAGGCCCGGCGCACGGGTGCGGCACTGCACTCCCAGCCCCGGATGTCCTTCCGCCTCATCGTCGAAGGGAGCAGCAGCATGCGGTACAGGATCGTGGACAAGGACGCTTTCCGCGTGGTCGGCAAGAAGGCCCGCGTACCACTCGTCCATGAGGGGGCCAACCCGGCGATCGCCGGGTTCATCCGGGGCATCGGCCCGGACACGATGCGCCGCGTCGCCGCGCTGGCCGACCAGGAGCCTGCGGGGATCGTCCAGGTCAGCGACCAGCTCGACCCGAGCCGGGCGGAGGGCACCGAACTCGACTACTACCACGGCGTGGTGACCGGCGCCGAGGTGCCCGAGGACATGGACGCCCTGGACGTCCCCGCCGGCACCTGGGCCGTCTTCGAGAACTCCGGTCCGTTCCCGCAGGCGCTCCAGTACCTGTGGCGGGACGTGTTCACGCAGTGGTTCCCGTCGAATCCGTACGAGAACAGGCCGGGGCCCGAGATCCTGAGCGTGCGGCTGTCCGGGGACGGGGCGCAGGCGGACGCGGAGCTGTGGATCCCGGTGGAACGTTCCGCCGCCTGAGCGGTCCGCTACCGGGCGCCGCCCAGTTTCTCCTGGATCCAGGCGAGGCCGAAGTCCAGGACCTCACCGGCCTCGAACAGATGGCTGTCGGCCGCGCCGACCCTGCCGTGGCGGCCGATCCCGGCGGCCAGCATGTCCCGGGCGATCGTCTCGAAGGGGTCCTGGCCGGCGGGCGTGACGGCGGAGTAGTCGAAGGCCCCGTCCGACGAGTCGATGTCACGGAAGCGGCGCCAGACACGCCGCCCGCCCTCCAGGACCGGCTGCTCGTACTCCACGAAGCGCTTGCCGGGCACGTCGGCGAGCGCCTCGGCGTGATGCAGCAGGGTGAGGGTCTCCAGCGGCGCGCCGAGCATCAGCACCCGCCCGCCCGACGCCACCAGCCGGGCGAGCGGGCTGCCCGGCCCGTGCGGGTCGTCCCACGGGTGGTCGGCCGTCAGCGCGGTGGCCACCGCCCCGAGCGCGGCACAGCTCACGTCGGGGTGACGGCTGCGGACGGCCCCCGGCCACCGGCGCAGCGCCTCCGGAAGGCGGCCGTTGTCGTGGTCCGCCTCGCTGAGCACCGGATCGTAGGCGGGATGCCCGGCCCGCACGGCGTCCTGCCAGGGCCGCGGCCAGTCGGTGAAGCCGTACGGCGGGGCGTCGTTCCAGCCGCAGGTCACCATCAGGGTCCCCCGCTCCCCCACGGTCCGGCGCAGGGCGTCGATGAGGGCCGGGGCGCCGCCGGCCACGTATCCGATGGCGGACATCCGCGTATGGAACATCACGGTGTCACCCTCGCCGAGACCGAGCGCGGTCAGCTCGCGGACGAGCCGTTCGCAGGTGACGGGACCGTCGGCACGCGCGAGCAGGGCGGCCTCGTCCAGGGGCGGTTCATCCATGGGGGCGACGTTATCGCCCGCGAGGCCGAGGAGCGCCCCCCGGACGAAAGCCGCTCGCCGCGGGCCGGCACGGAGGCGGGGGCCTGTACGCGGACGGGGCCGGTGCGGAGGCGGGGGCGGGGGCGGGGGGCGTTGCATGACGGGGAACGTCCCATGCGGGTGGCGGGCTTCCCCAAAAAAGGTGAGGGACCGATGCAACCCTGCCCCCGCCTCATGGGTCACACGGAAGTCACCTGCTTCAACTGTTCCACATTGCTCCGGAAGGGCCCCGTTCTCTGTGATGACTCGTAACCGGCTGACCGCGCTGGCCGCGACGGCCGCACTCGCCGCCGGCGGCGGCCTGATCACCGCCGCCCCGGCCTCCGCAGCCGTCACCTGCGCCTCTCCCCTCTGGACGGCGCAGTACTTCGGCAACACCGCCTTCAGCGGCACGCCGAAGCTGACCGCCTGCGACTCCGCCATCGCCGAGAACTACGGGTCCGGCGACCCGGCCGGCGTCACGCTGCCCAAGGACAACTTCTCCGTCCGCTGGTCCCTCACCCGGGACTTCGGCTCCGGCGGCCCCTTCCGGCTCTCCGCCGCCACCCAGGACGGCATGCGCGTGTACGTCGACGGCGTGCGGAAGATCGACCTGTGGAAGAACGTCTCCACCACCGCCCGCAAGACCCTCGACCTGACCGTCCCGGCCGGCAAGCACACGCTCCGGGTGGACTACGTCGCCTGGACCGGTGTCGCCAACGCCGGGTTCACGTACGCCCCGCGCACCGAGGCCACCGTCGACACGGTCAAGCCGCTCGCCCCGGCCGGCCTCACCGCCGCGTACGACCGGGCGACCGCGAGGACCACCCTGCGCTGGACCGCGAACAAGGAGCTGGACCTCGCCGGTTACCGCGTGTACCGCCGGCTGAGCCCCACCCAGTGGGCGAAGGTCAGCGGCTCGTCGCTGCTCACCTCCCCGTCCTTCGTGGACGCGGCACCCGCCACGGGCCAGACCTTCCTGTACGAGGTCCGCGCCGTCGACAAGGCGGGCCGCGAGTCCACCGGCAGCCTCGACGTCACCGCCGCCACCGTGGACCGCACCGGCCCGGCCGCGCCGACCGGACTCACCGTCACCGGCGACGCGTGGTGGGCCACCCTGGCCTGGCAGGGGACCGCCGACGTCGTGAAGTACGAGGTGTACGCCGCCTCCGCGGCCACCGGCCCGTACGAGCTGCTGGGCACGACGACCACGACGTCGTACCGCACCGACGCCCCCGTGAACACCGCCCGTCACTACCGGGTCCGCGCCCTCGACGCACTGGGCAACCCGTCGGCGTACGCCGATGTCACCGGCGACGGCGTCGACCGGACGCCGCCGAAGTCCCCGGTCTCCCTCAACTCCGTCGTCCGCGCCGGCTACACCGACGTGTACTGGCAGCAGCCCGACGGTTTCTTCGAGGACTTCGACAACGGCGGGTCCTACCGCGTCTACCGCTCGCCCGGCAAGACCCTCGACCCGGCCGCGCTCACCCCCGTGACCTGCGCCGAGGGGAGCGACCAGACCAGCACCGGCGGCGGCTGCCACGACCTGGACATGCCCGAGGGCACGTACGTGGCGTACGCGGTCACCGCGGTGGACCCGGCCGGCAACGAGTCGGCGCTGTCCGCCCCGCTCGTCGTCCGCACCGGGGACCGCGTCGCACCCGGCCCGGTCACCGGCGTGACGGCCGTCCCGCGCGCCGACGGCGTGCTGGTGAGCTGGGCGGCCTCCACCGAGGACGACATCGAGCGCTACACCGCCTGGACCGGCGCCCGGCAGGCCGACGGCACGGTCAAGTGGCTCAGCTCCACCGCCTGCCGGGAAGGCACGAGCGACCCGCTCGCGACCCTCTGCGGCGACCTCCCGGACGGCGAGACGTACGTCTACGCGGTCGTCGCCGAGGACCTCTGGGGCAACGCGCTGTCCCCGAGCGACCCGAAGGTCTCGGTCGTCGAGGCCACCGAGCTGGACGTCCGGCCCTCCGTGACGGTCACGAAGGACTGGAGCCTCGGCAGCACGAGCCACGGCACCGTGATCGGCGGGCCCACCGAGACCGGGCCGTCCGTCAGCTGGCGGTGCGACAGGACGGCTGAGTGCGACAGCGTCGAGGGCTACCGGATCAGCCGGTGGAACGCGGCCACGAAGGCGTACGAGCCGCTGCACGCCGGGCTGCTCCCGGTGGACACCCGCGCCTACACGGACACCACGGCCGCACGGGGGGCCACGCACTTCTACACGCTCCAGGCGGTGCGCGCCGACGGCAGAGTCATGGGCACGCACGTGTGGAGCTGCGTCTTCCAGGACCGGGTCTAGCCGGCAGCGCCTCGCCGGGTCCCGCGTCCTGTCCGGTCGCGGGACCCCGCGGAATGCCGCGGGGAGCGGGCCGGGCGCGGGGCCCGCAGGCGCGGGGCGGCGCACAGGGTGAACGCAGAAGTGTGCGCGACGTCTTGACGTGCCCCTGCCTAGATGGCTTTATGGGAGCGCTCCCACGTCCCCGTCGATGTGCACATCGTTCACGTCACCCGGCACCCACTTCCTGGAGTCGCAGTGAGATCAGCAACGAGCACGGCACGACAGAGCCCCTTGACCTTCCTGCTGAAAGGCCTGGCCGCCCTCCTCGGCGTCATCCTGCTGGGCGCGCTCGCCCCGGCCGCGGCGCAGGCCCGTCCCGCGGATGCCGAAGCCGCGGAGACCGGCCTGCACATCAGCAACGGCCGTCTGCTGGAAGGCAACGGCAACGACTTCGTGATGCGCGGGGTCAACCACGCGCACACCTGGTACCCCGGCGAGACCCAGTCCCTGGCCGACATCAAGGCCTTCGGCGCCAACACCGTCCGTGTCGTCCTCTCCGACGGCCACCGCTGGACGAGGAACGGCCCCGAGGAAGTCGCGGGCATCGTCGACGACTGCAAGACCAACCGGCTGATCTGCGTCCTGGAGGTGCACGACACCACCGGTTACGGCGAGGACGCCGCAGCGGGCACCCTCGACCACGCGGCCGACTACTGGATCAGCCTCAAGGACGTACTCGCGGGCGAAGAGGACTACGTCATCATCAACATCGGCAACGAGCCCTGGGGCAACACCGACCCCGCCGGCTGGACAGCCCCCACGACCGCCGCCGTCCAGAAACTGCGCGGCGCGGGCTTCGCCCACACGATCATGGTGGACGCGCCGAACTGGGGCCAGGACTGGCAGGGCGTCATGCGGGCCAACGCCCAGGCCGTGTACGACGCCGACACCACGGGCAATCTGATCTTCTCGATCCACATGTACAGCGTCTACAGCACGGCCCAGGCGATCACCGACTACCTGAACGCCTTCGTCGACGCCGGACTGCCCCTCGTCATCGGTGAGTTCGGCGGGCCCGCCGACCAGTGGGGGGACCCGGACGAGGACACCATGATGGCCGCCGCCGAGCAGCTCGACCTCGGCTACCTGGCATGGTCCTGGAGCGGCAACACCGACCCGATCCTCGACCTCGCCATCGACTTCGACCCGAGCCGCCTGAGCTCCTGGGGCGAGCGCATCTTCCACGGCGCCGACGGCATCGCCCAGACCTCCCAGGAGGCCACCGTCTTCGGTGGCGGCGGCGACCCGGACGACACGCAGGCCCCGACCGCCCCCGGCACCCCGACGGCCTCCGCGGTGACGGCCACCTCCGCCACCCTGAGCTGGCCCGCGGCAACCGACAACGTTGCCATCGCGGGCTACGACGTCGTCCGCGTCAGCGGCGCCACCGAGACCGCCGCCGCCTCCTCGACCACCACCAGCGCCACCGTGGCCGGCCTCACCGCGGACACGGCGTACGTGTTCGCCGTCTACGCCCGGGACACGGCCGGCAACCGCTCGGCCCGGTCCGCCACTGTGAGCGTCACCACCGACGGGAGCGGGCCCACGCCGGGTGCGGGCTGCTCCGTCGGCTACCGGGTGATCGGCGAGTGGCCCGGCGGGTTCCAGGGCGAGATCACCATTCGTAACACCGGCACCACGGTCATCAACGGATGGAACCTCGCCTTCGCCTTCGCCAACGGCCAGACCGTCTCCAACATGTGGGGCGGGACCCCCACGCAGAGCGGCTCGGCGGTCAGCGTCGCCCCCGCCGGATACACGGCGTCGATCGGCGTGAACAGCTCGGTCACGATCGGTTTCACCGGCACCAGGAACACCACGAACACGGCCCCGACAGCCTTCACGCTCAGCGGCAGCACCTGCACGACGGTCTGACCCCGCGCGGAGGTTTGACCCCGCACGGGGGTCCGACCCCGCACCACGGTCCGACCCCGCACCACGGTTTGACCCCGCACGGGGGTCCGACCCCGCACCACGGTTTGACCCCGCACGGGGGTCCGACCCCGCACGACCTCCCGGCCGGCAGGGGCCCCGTCCCCTGCCGGCCGCGGTTTCCCGCCCCTGCCTCCGGCAGCCCCGGCCCGCCGCACCTCCGAGCCCACCCCGGAGGCGATCTCCGAGCCGAGCCGACCGGCCTGCTTGCCCCTGTCGGCGTCCCGTACCGAGGGCCTGCGGCCGTGACGGGGCCATATCTTGGGCACGTGACGCCGGAGCCGGGCACCATGGCGGCATGACTCACCTCACAACTCCCCTGCACGCACTCATCGTTGTCGACGTACAGCAGGCCTTCGTCCGTGGCGGCGGCGCGCTGCCCGACGCCGCGCGCCTCGTGGACCGGACGGCGGATCTGATCGCGCGGGCGCGGGCGGCCGGGGCACTCGTCGTCCACGTCCAGAACGACGGGCCGGCCGGTGCGGACGACGAGCCGCACACCGCCGGCTGGGAGCTCCACCACCCCGTGGAGGCGGGGCCCACGGAAGTGGCGATCCGCAAGACCCATGACGACGCGTTCCAGGACACCCCGCTGGAGGGCCTGTTGACCACCTCCGGGGTGCGGTCGCTCGCCGTCTGCGGCCTGATGTCCGAGATGTGCGTGCAGGCGACGGCCCGTACGGCCGTGGCGCTCGGCTACCGGGTCGTCCTCCCCCACGACGCCCACGCGACGCAGGACATCCCGGCGGAACCCGGTATCAGCGCGGTGGTCCCGGCGGCCACCGTTTCACGGGTCGCCGCATGGCCCCTCAGCAGCGACGCCGACGTCACCGCCCGCGCCGCCGACGTCACGTTCACGGCTGTCCCTTCGGCTGCGGTGTGAGCGAAACTTTTCGAAGCTTTCGGAGCATTGACCGAAATTTATCGGAGCGACTAGCCTGCCGACCGGATCCCCGGACGCCGGCGAAGTTGCTGTGCCCCGCCCTGGATTCGCACTGCTTCCCCCACCCAGCCAGAGGGAGCACCACCGTGATCCGGAGATCGTCGATCCTCAGCCTGTTCGCCGCCGCCGCGCTCACCGCCGCAGTCGTCTCCCCCGCGCTCGGCGCGGGGGACGGCCGCGGCCCGGGCAGCTCACCGGCGCCCGACGAACGCAACGCCCGCTGGGTGAGCACCTGGACCTCCATGCCGCAGCTGACGGAACCGGGCAACATGCCCCCGGCGCCCTTCACCCAGGGCGACTCGGTGCTCGACGACGCCACCCTGCGCCAGACGGTCCACGTCTCCGCGGGCGGGGAGCACATACGGCTGCGCTTCTCGAATGCTTTCGGTGGCGCCGTCCTGCCGATCACCAAGGTGTCCGTGGCCCTGCCGCTCGACGGCCGGGCGGGAACCAGCGCGGTGGAGGCGGGGAGCACGCGACCCGTGACCTTCCAGGGCCGCTCCTCGGTGTCCGTCCCGACGGGCGCCCAGGCGGTCTCCGACCCGCTGGACTTCACGCTCGCACCGGACTCCGACCTCACGGCGACCGTGTACCTGGCGAACGGCCAGGCCTCCACGTCCATCACCTCGCACCCCGGCTCCCGTACGACGTCCTACCTGCGTGCGGGGGACCACGTGAGCGCCGAGGACCTGCCCGGCGCGACACCCACCGACCACTGGTACTTCCTCAGCGGCGTCGAGGTCTGGTCGCGGAGCACCACCTCGGCGGCCGTCGTGCTCGGCGACTCGCTCACCGACGGCCGGGGCTCCACCACCAACATGAACGACCGTTGGCCCGACCTGCTGCAGAAGCGGCTGAGGTCCGGGGCCGCCACGTCGAAGACCGCCGTCGTCAACCAGGCGGCCGGCGGGAACAGGCTGCTGAACGACGGTCTGGGTCCGAACGGCCTGGCCCGGCTCGACCGTGACGTCCTGGCCCAGAGCGGCGTGGACTGGCTGGTCGTCCTCGAGGGCATCAACGACATCGGCACGGCCGCCGCGACCCCCGCCGCCCAGAAACAGGTCGCGGCCGACGTCATCGCCGCGTACGAGCAGATCATCACCCGGGCCCACACCCACGGCATCCGCGTGTACGGGGCGACCCTGACCCCGATCGGCGGCAACGCGGGCTACGACGATCCGGACGGCTACCGCGAGCAGGCCCGGCAGATCGTCAACACCTGGATCCGCACGAGCGGGCGCTTCGACAGCGTGATCGACTTCGACCGGGCCGTCCGCGATCCGCAGGAGCCCCGGCAGCTCCGCACCGAGCTGGACACCGGCGACCACCTCCACCTCAACCCGGCGGGTTACCGCACCATGGCCGACGCCGTCCCGACCCGCCTGTTCCGCCAGACCCCGCTCCCCCGGGGCTTCGGCTACCGCTGACGCCACCCCGCCGTATCCGTACCTCCAGGCCTCTGACGGCCCGGCCGGGAGGCGGTCCGGAGCGCCCGGAAGGGAGAACCGGCCCGAGGGGGCCGGGGCGCACCCGGGCCACCGCCCGTACGCACGATCCTCGCGCCCCCGCCACCGGACCGCATCTGGATCACCGGGGCCGGCAACCCAGGCCATGACCTGAACCGGCGCGCAGCGCCCCGTCAGCCCTTCAGGGCATAGGCCGAGTTCGGCCCCGCCGCGATGGAGGTGACACCCGACAGCACCGAGCTCGGAGCCGTCCGTCCGCTGCCCCAGGCGATGACCTTGCCGTCCTTGAGCGCCAGGCTGTACCACTCGCCGGCGGCGATCGCCGACACCCCGGACCGGGCCTCGGTGGGCACGGTGGTCTGGCTGTACCGCTTGTCGCCCCAGGCGATGACCTTGCCGTCCTTGAGCGCCAGGCTGTGGAAGATACCGGCGGCGACATCGTCCACGCCGGACTGCGCCTCGGCCGGCACCCTGGTCTGGCCGAAGGAGCCGGCGCCCCAGGCGATCACCCCGCCGTTCTTCACGGCGAGCGCGGTGTAGACGCTCCCGGCCATCGCGGTGACGCCCGACTGGGCCTCGGCGGGGACGGTCGACTGTTCGGCGCTGTGATGTCCGAACAGGATCACCTTCCCGTCCTTCAGCGCCAGGCTCACCCAGGAGCCGGCCGCTATCGCGTCCACACCGGACCGGGCCTCGGCGGGCACGGTCGTCTGGCCGTACTCGTTGCTGCCCCAGGCGATGACCTCGCCGTCCTTGAGCGCCAGGCTGTGATCGTTGCCCGCTGCGATCGCGTCCACGCCGGACTGCGTCTCGGCGGGCATCGTCAGCTGGCCGTCGAAGTCCGCCCCCCAGCCCAGCACCCGGCCGTCCTTCAGGGCCAGGCCGTGGTGGTAGCCGCCGGCGATCGCGTCGATCCCCGACTGCGCCTCGGCCGGGACCGTGCCTTCGCCGTAGTCGTTGTTCCCGCCCCAGGAGACGACCGAGGTCGTCTCCGACGGCACGGCGGACGGTTCGGCCGCCGCCGTGGGGGCGGCCGACAGTGCGGTCAGGAGGCCGCTCATCACCAACGCCGCTCCGAAGCGGTGGAGTCGGACGATTCCGTTCGGCATGGATCAACCCTCGCAAGGTCGTCGTGGAACCCGTGTGTGATCACCATCCAAGTACACCGGCCCTGCCCGCAGGGGGAGTTAACCGGCCAACCACGGGCGCGAGAGAGGACGGAGAGCCCGCCCGCCCCATGACTGCGGCCTCACAGGAATCGAGACCGATCTTTTCCAACCTGCTCCGAACAAGCTATAAATGAGCAACTTCGAGCACCATTCGCCTGGGTTCACGCAACCCGCACCCGCGAAGGACGCCCATGCCGCTCATATCCACCGGTCACCTCACGCACCGTGCCCGGACCGACGCCACCGGCGTGGGGGCCTTCAACGTCGTGCAGCTCGAACACGCGCAGGCCATCGTGAGCGGGGCGGAGGCGGCGGGACGACCGGTGATCCTGCAGGTCAGCGAGAACACCACCCGCTATCACGGCGCTCTCGAACCGATCGGGCTCGCCTCGCTCGCCGTCGCACGGACGGCCGGCGTACCGGTGTCCGTGCATCTCGACCACGCCGAGTCGGCGGACCTGGTGCACGAGGCCGTCCGGCTCGGTTTCACCTCCGTCATGTTCGACGCGTCGGCGCTCCCGTACGCCGACAACGTCGCCGCGACCCGTGAGATCACCGCCTACTGCCACAGCCACGGGGTCTGGGTGGAGGCGGAGCTCGGCGAGATCGGTGGCAAGGACGGTGCGCACGCCCCGGGCACGCGCACCGACCCGGACGAGGCGCGGGCCTTCGTCGAGGCCACGGCAGTCGACGCGCTCGCCGTGGCCGTGGGCAGTTCGCACGCGATGCTGACCCGCGACGCCGTCCTCGACCTCGCGCTCATCTCCCGGCTGCGCGACGCGGCAGGGGTCCCGCTCGTCCTGCACGGCTCCTCGGGCGTCGGGGACACGGGCCTCGCGGCGGCGATCCGCGCCGGCATGACGAAGGTCAACATCTCCACGCACCTGAACAAGCTGTTCACCCGGGCCGTACGCGCCTACCTGGACACCCACGCCGAGGCCGCCGACCCCCGCGCCTACCTCGGCCCGGCCCGCGACGCGGTCGCCGCGGAGGTGGCGCGCCTGCTGGACGTGCTCGCCAGGCCCGGACGATAGGGTTCGACGCGAGCAAGGAGGACCAGGTGGCGGCACACACACGATGGACCCGGCTGCTGGAGATACTCAGCGACCAGGGCCACCTCGACGTGCTCGAAGCCGCCGACCAGCTCGGCTGCTCCGCCGCCACCGTCCGCCGCGACCTGGACGAGCTCGCCCGGCAGAACCTGTTGACCCGCACCAGGGGCGGCGCGGTGGTGAGTTCGGTCGCCTACGACCTGCCGCTGCGCTACAAGGCGGCCCGCAGGGCCGACGAGAAGCAGCGCATCGCGAAGGCCGCGGCCGCGCTGATCCCGGCGGGCTCCACCGTCGGCCTCAACGGCGGCACGACGACCTCCGAGGTGGCCAGGGAGCTGGCGCTGCGGCCGGAACCCCCGGGCGGGGGCGTGGCCCTGACCGTGGTGACGAACGCGATCAACATCGCCAACGAGCTGGCGGTGCGTCCCCAGGTGAAGCTCGTCGTCACCGGCGGGGTGGCCAGGCCCAATTCGTACGAACTCGTCGGCCCCCTGGTCGACTCCGTCCTGCGCACCCTCGCCCTGGACTGCACGATCCTCGGCGTGGACGCCGTGCACCCCCGCTTCGGGGCGGCCACGCACGACGAGTCGGAGGCCGGCGCCAACCGTGCCCTCGCCGAGTGCGCCGGCAAGGTGATCGTGGTGGCCGACTCCTCCAAGCTCGGGCGCCGGGCCTTCGCCCAGGTCTGCGAGACCAGTGCCGTGTCGGTCCTGGTCACGGACCGGGACGCATCCGAGGACGCCGTCGAGGAGTTCACCGGCCTCGGGATCGACGTACTGCGGGTGTGACCCGGCCGCCGCAGGCCAGCGGCAGCCCTCCGGGCGGTCCTGCATCCAGGCGCCGACGCGGTCCCGGGTGCCGGTGCGGTCCCGGGTACGCATGTGGTCCCGGGTGCCGGTGCGGTCCCGGGTACGCATGTGGTCCCGGGTGCCGGTGCGGTCCCGGGTACGCATGTGGTCCCGGGTGCCGGTGCGGTCCCGGGTGCCGATGCGGTCCCGGGTGCCGATGCGGTCCCGGGTGCCGGTGAGTTCCGTACGGTGCTTCGAGGCTCGGGGCGAGGAGGTCGCCGTCCGGCGCCGTACGCCGCGCGCCGGCCCGGGCAGTGGGCACCTCGAAGCGGCCGGGACCCTTTTCACCCGACCCTCACCGCCTCACCCGGGCCGTTCGGTTCTTCGTCGGCCCGGCCCGGGAAGCCGGCGCAGTCCCCGCCCCCGGGGCACGGCTGCCGCCCTGCGCCGCCCGGAGCCCGGCGAAGGCGCCACGGGACGCCCCCGTCCGGCCCTCCGATCCGGCCCCTCACACCCCTCCACGACACCACTTGCATATACATGCAAACGAGTGCATACTCTTCCTATGTCTAAGGTTCTCACCTCCCTGCCCACCGGCGAGCGCGTCGGCATCGCTTTCTCGGGCGGCCTCGACACCTCGGTCGCGGTCGCGTGGATGCGCGACAAGGGTGCCGTCCCCTGCACCTACACCGCCGACATCGGCCAGTACGACGAGCCCGACATCGCCTCGGTGCCCGGCCGCGCGAAGACCTACGGCGCCGAGATCGCACGCCTGGTCGACTGCCGGGCGGCACTGGTCGAGGAGGGCCTGGCCGCGCTCGCCTGCGGCGCGTTCCACATCCGCTCGGGCGGCCGTGCGTACTTCAACACCACGCCGCTCGGCCGTGCCGTCACCGGCACCCTGCTGGTCAGGGCGATGCTCGAGGACAACGTACAGATCTGGGGCGACGGCTCCACGTTCAAGGGCAACGACATCGAGCGGTTCTACCGCTACGGTCTCCTCGCCAACCCCCACCTGCGCATCTACAAGCCGTGGCTCGACGCCGACTTCGTCACCGAGCTGGGCGGCCGCAAGGAGATGTCGGAGTGGCTGGTGGCCCACGGGCTGCCCTACCGTGACAGCGCCGAGAAGGCCTACTCGACCGACGCCAACATCTGGGGCGCCACCCACGAGGCCAAGACGCTGGAGCACCTCGACACCGGTGTGGAGACCGTCGAGCCGATCATGGGCGTCCGGTTCTGGGACCCGTCGGTCGAGATCGCCACCGAGGACGTCACGATCGGCTTCGAGCAGGGCCGCCCGGTCACGATCAACGGCAAGGAGTTCGTCTCCGCCGTCGAGCTGGTGATGGAGGCCAATGCCATCGGCGGCCGCCACGGCCTGGGCATGTCGGACCAGATCGAGAACCGGATCATCGAGGCCAAGAGCCGGGGCATCTACGAGGCGCCGGGAATGGCGCTCCTGCACGCCGCGTACGAGCGCCTCGTCAACGCCATCCACAACGAGGACACCGTCGCCCAGTACCACAACGAGGGCCGGCGCCTGGGACGGCTGATGTACGAGGGCCGCTGGCTGGACCCGCAGGCGCTGATGGTCCGCGAGTCGCTGCAGCGCTGGGTCGGTTCCGCCATCACCGGCGAGGTGACGCTGCGGCTGCGGCGCGGTGAGGACTACTCGGTCCTGAACACCACCGGCCCCTCCTTCAGCTACCACCCGGACAAGCTGTCGATGGAGCGCACCGAGGACTCGGCGTTCGGCCCGGTGGACCGCATCGGCCAGCTCACCATGCGCAACCTCGACATCGCCGACTCCCGTGCCAGGCTCGAACAGTTCGCGGGTCTCGGCCTCGTCGGCACGTCCCAGCCCTCGCTGATCGGTGCCGCACAGGCGGCGGCGACCGGCCTGATCGGCGCCATGCCGGAAGGCGGCGCCCAGGCCATCGCCTCGCGCGGCGAGGTCTCCGGCGACGACGAACTGCTGGACCGCGCCGCGATGGAGCTCGGCACCGACTGACGGCGCCCGGACCGGGACGGACGGCCGGGTGACCGGCCGCCCGTCCCGGGACCTTATCCTCGGATTCACGGCGGACACGCAGGAAAGCGAAGGTGGCGGCAATGGCGAAGGTCCCGGCAGCGGCAGTGGCGGCGAGCGGTCTGGTCGGCGGGTACGGAATCGCCCGCTGGACCAGGAAGCGCCCGCTGGGCGGCGTCGCACTCGCCGCCGCCGGATCGGTCGCGGCGTACGAGTGGAACCGGCAGGCGGGGGCCCGCGCGGCCACCGGTCTGACCGTCGCCTACGTCGCCGCCTTCGCGGGCTCGCACGCCCTGGCCAAGAAGCTCGGCGCCTGGCCCGCGGTGTTCACCGTGGCCGGCGGGGTCGCCGCCGCGTCCTGGGCGGTCACGCGGCGCAGCGCCCGCTGACCGGCACGCCACCACCGGCGGCGAAGGCCGGCCGCTGACAGCACGCACCACCAGAAGGCGGCGCACCACCGGATGACGGCGCGCCCCGCCGGGACAGGCACATGCCGCCGCACACGGCATCGCGCCCGGCGGCACGGTGCCGCGTCCGGCCGGTCCGGCCCCTGGGGCTGAAGACGGGCTGCGGGGTGCGTACCGGGCAGCGGCGGCTCCCCGCGTGACCCGGGGCGTGCCCGTCCTGGCGTACGGGAACACCTCCGGTCAGCCCCCCAGCGCGTGGGAGACCGAATGGATCGCCAGGCCGGCCAGGGCACCGACCACGGTGCCGTTGATCCGGATGAACTGCAGGTCGCGGCCGATGTGCGCCTCGATCTTCTTCGACGTCTGGTCCGCGTCCCAGCCGGCCACCGTGTCGCTGATCAGTGAGGTGATCTCCTCGCGGTACGTCGTGACGACATAGGCCGCCGCGTCCTCCAGCCAGCCCTCCAGCTTGGCCTGGAGCCGCTCGTCCGTGGACAGCCTGGCGCCCAGGGACATCAGCGAGGCTCGGGCCCGCAGCCGCAGCTCGCTCCGCTCGTCCTCGGCCGCCGCGAGGATCATCGTACGGACGGAGGACCAGGCGGAGGCGATGACGTCCTGGACCTCACCGCGGCCCAGGATCTCCGACTTCAGCCGCTCCACCCGGGCCCGGGTGTCCGTGTCCGTCTGGAGGTCGGCGGCGAAGTCCGTCAGGAACGTGTCGATCGAGTCGCGTGCCGGATGGCCCGGCATGTCACGCATCTCCGTGACGAAGCGCAGCAGCTCCTTGTAGACCCGCTCCCCCACCCGCTTGTCGACGAACCTCGGGGTCCAGCCGGGCGCCCCGCCCTGCACCGCGTCCATCACGGAGTCACCGTGCAGGACCAGCCAGTCGTGCGCCCGTACGCAGACGAGGTCGACAACCCTGCGGTGGCCACCGTCCGAGACGATCTTCTCCAGCATCTTGCCCATCCCCGGGCCGACTTCCACCGCGTTCGCCCGCCGGGTGATCGCCTCCCCGACGACCGCCTGCACATCGGAGTCCCGCAGCACGGTCAGCGCACCACGCAGCGCGGTGGCCAGTTCGGCGGTGACCCGGTCCGCGTGTTCCGGGTCCGCGAGCCAGGCGCCGAGCCGCGAACCGATCCCCAGGGCGTGGATGCGGTCACGGACGACGTCTCCGGAGAGAAAATTCTCCCCGACGAAGGAACCGAGTGACTCCCCCAACTGGTCCTTCTTGGTGGGAATGATGGCGGTGTGGGGGATGGGAAGACCGAGCGGACGCCGGAAGAGCGCCGTGACGGCGAACCAGTCCGCCAGCGCCCCGACCATCCCCGCCTCGGCAGCCGCTGCGACGTAGCCCGGCCAGCCGCTCACACCCGATCGCTCCGCCCAGGTGGCGAGGACGTACACGAGCGCGACGAGCAGGAGCAGACCCGTGGCGGTGGTCTTCATCCGGCGCACTCCGCGCCGCTTCTCCTCATCGGCGGCGGTGTACGCGAAGCCACCCGCCACCGTCCCCGGCCGCCGACCGGGCCCCTTGGGCTCACCGGGCACTCCGGGCTCACCGGGTCCCTTGAGCTCACCGGGCCCCCCGGGCTCACCGGGTCCCTTGAGCTCACCGGGCCCCCCGGAGGGCGCCGTCCCGCCGGCGCCCGGCGGCGCGGCGCCGGGCCGTCCGGAGCCGTGGTCCTCCGGTCCGGATGCCGTTCCCTGTCCCGCGTCCTGTTCCATCCGCTCCACCCGTCCGCGTACGCGTCACGCCGTGCCGTACGCATTGTCCCTACCTCACCTACTCCTGGGCCGCACGTCGAGTTCCCCAGGGCCTGTCGCATCATGGGAGCAGCCCGAACACCGGGCGGAACACCGCAAGGAGAATCACCGCAGATGCCCAGGCGCCAGGGGTATGCCCTGCTCACCACCCTCGTCGCAGGCACCGCCGCACTCGCCGCCGCCGTGGCGTTCGGTACGTCGCTCGTCACCGAGGAGCGACGGGCACCGCTCAGCGGGGCCGGGGCCCACGCGGCGGCCCGCGATCCCGCCGCACCGGCCACCTCCACCGGTAGCTGGGTCGCCACCTGGACCGGAGCCCCCGTCAGCGCGGAACCGCATACCGGACAGGGCTACCCCGGCCGCACCATCCGCAACATCGTGCACACCAGTGTCGGCGGTGACGCCGCCCGCATCACCCTGTCCAACCTCTTCGGCACCGTCCCGCTCGTCATCGACCAGGCGGCCGTCAACACCCGCCCGGTGACCTTCGGCGGACTGCCCACCGTCACCGTCGCGGCGGGCCGGCAGGTCGTCAGCGACCCCGTGGCCGTGCCCGTCGCCCCCGACGCCGACCTGGAAGTCACACTCCGCACCCCGTACGCCGCCGGGCCCGTCACCCAGCACCCCAACACCCATCAGACGTCCTACCTGGCCGACGACGACGGCACCTGGAGCACCACCCGGTGGCGCTACCTGACGGCCGTCGACGTCCGCAACACGACGTCGCCCGGTGCGATCGTCGTGATCGGCGACTCCCTCACGGCGGGCAGCGGCTCCACCACCGACGCCGACAGCCGCTGGCCGGACGTCCTCTCCGACCGGCTCCGGCACGCCTACGGGATCGCCAACCAGGGCATAGCCGGCAACCGCCTCCTGCTCGACAGCCCCCTCGCGAAGAACGGGGTGCGGAATGTGGGCGGCCCGAGCGGCGTCCACCGCTTCGAGCGCGATGTCCTGTCCGTCGCGGGAGCGAGGACCGTGATCATCGCGCTCGGCATCAACGACGTGCAGCAGTATCCCCAGGAGCCGGACCCCCGGCGCATCACGGCCGGGCTCCGGGCCCTCACCGAGCGCGCACACGCCCAGGGGCTGCGGGTCGTCGGGGCGACGCTGACCCCCTTCAAGGGCTACCGCACCTGGACACCCGAACGCGACAGCGTGCGCCTGGCGGTCAACGAGGAGATCCGCTCGGGCCGGATCTTCGACGCGTTCCTCGACTTCGACCGGGCCGTACGCGACCCCTACGCACCGAACCGGATCCTGCCCGAGTACGACTCGGGCGACCGGCTGCACTTCAACGACGCCGGCTACCGCGCCCTGGGCCACGCCATCGACCTCGGTGCGGTGGACGGGACGCCGAAGTCCGACGTCTTCTGACGCGAACGGCGCGCTGACGGAGCACACGGACGACGCGCGGACGACGCACGCGGACGGCACGCGGACGGCACACGGACGGCGCACCCGGACGGCCGGGCAGCCGCCCCGCGCGGCGGGCGAGCAGCTCGCCCCGTGCGGCGGGCAGCCCCGCTCAGCCGAGGCCCTTGCGCCCGTCCCCCGTGTCCGGCTCCCGCAGGCGCAGCCGCTCCGCCTCCTTCAGACGCTGCCGCTGCGCCCTGCTCCATTTGCGGTCCACGCCCACCCCGCCCATCAGCGCGAACCCGGTCACCCGCACCCGCGGGGCGTCCGGGTCCGGCTCACCGGCGTCCTTCGTCCGCTCGTCGAAGCCGCCCATGATCCCGACACCGTTGACGTGCAGGTGCACATTCGGCGGGACCTTCACCTGGATCCCGCCCATGACGGTGAAGCAGCGGATCACGACCTCGCGGTCCTCGAAATCCGCCTCGCGCAGATCGATGTCGCCGCCGCCCCACATCGCGAACGCGGTGAACACCCGCCCCACCGTCCAGCGCCCCTTGCGGCCGAACCCGCCCCAGAAGGCGAACGCCCCCGTCGAGGTCGCGGGGCCACCGATCCGCCGTGACCAGTCCACCGGCGAGGCCGCCCCGCGCGCCGAAGGCGCGAGGCCCGCCACCGGCGCCACAGCCGCACCCGGCACCGGGAGATCGCTGACGAGCGGCACCAACTCGCCGTGCGTACGCGCCTTGTACGTCGCATCGAGCCGCTGCTCGAACTCGTCCATCTCCAGCCGGCCCTCGGCCACGGCCTCCCGCAGGGCCTCGGCGACCCGCTCACGTTCCGCGTCGGAGGCACGCATGTCCGGGTTTTCACTTGTCATACCGCGCACCCTATAGAGCGATCGCGGGACGGTCCTAGAGCGCGGAACCCGACACGTACATCTTCGCGATCACGCTTTCGATGTCCGGTTCCCGCACCGACAGATCGACCAGCGGATAGCCCTCCGCGATACGCGCCACCAGCGGCGCGGCCGACGCCGCCGCCGGGAACGCCAGCCACTGCCGGGGCCCCTCCACCTTCACCACCCGCGCCGGGGACTCCGGCCCCAGCTCGATCGGCGGCAGCTCCCGCTCCAGGTCCACGACCAGCATGCGCTCGCTCCCGCCCACCTCGTGCAGCCCGGCCGGCGCACCGTCGTACACCAGACGGCCGTGGTCGATCACCATCACCCGCTCGCACAGCTGCTCGATGTCGGTCAGGTCATGGGTGGTCAGCAGCACCGTCGTGGACCGCTCCGCGTTCAGGTCCCGCAGGAAGCCCCGCACCTTGGCCTTGGAGGTCACATCGAGCCCGATCGTCGGCTCGTCCAGATAGAGCACCTCCGGATCGTGCAGCAGCGCCGCCGCGATGTCCCCCCGCATCCGCTGCCCCAACGACAGCTGACGCACCGGCACCTCCAACAACGCCCCCAGATCGAGGAGTTCGACGCAGCGGTCCAGATTCTCCCGGTAGCGGCTGTCCGGGATCCGGTACATCCGGTGCATCAGCCGGTACGAGTCACGCAACGGCAGGTCCCACCACAGCGTCGTACGCTGCCCGAACACCACCCCGATCCGGTGCGCCAGCTTCGTACGCTCCTTGGCAGGGTCGATGCCCGCGACCCGCAGCCGCCCGCCGCTCGGTGTGAGGATGCCCGTCAGCATCTTGATCGTCGTCGACTTGCCCGCCCCGTTCGGGCCGATGTAACCGACCATCTCACCGCGCGGCACCCGGAAACTGATGCCGTCCACCGCCCGCACCTCACGCCGCTCACGGCGCAGGAAGCCCGTTCTGCGGCGCACGTCGAAGACCTTCTCGACACCGTCGAGCTCGATGAAGTCCCTGTCGTCCACGCCCACTCCTCAGCTTCCCGTACTGCGGTACGCCCGCAGTCCCGCCCGCCACGCCAGGCCCGCGAGCACCCAGCACCCCGCGGCCACCACCGGCGGCAGGAACGCCACCCACCCGGGCAGACCGACCGGATAGTCACGGCCCAGCACGTACAGGGCCGGCAGCCAGCTCACGAACGCCAGCGGCACCACGAACGTCACCCCCCGCACCAGGTCCGTCGCGAAGACCGACGGCGGGTACTGCAACAGCGTCGTCCCCCCGTACGTGAACGCGTTCTGCACCTCCGACGCGTCCTGCGCGTAGAACTGGAACGCCGCGCCCACCACGAACACCGCCCCGAAGATGGCCGCACCGCTCAGCACCATCAGCGGCAGCATCACCACCTTCAGCGGCGTCCACGCGATGTCGAGCGTCCCCAGCGCATAACCCAGCACCAGCAGGCCCTGCGTGATCCGCCCCACCCTGCGCAGCGCGAACCGGTCCGCCGCCACCTGCGCCAGCACCGGGACGGGCCGCACCAGCAGCGTGTCGAGCGTCCCGTCCCGCACCCGCCGTCCCAGCCGGTCCATCGACCCCAGCACCAGATCGCACAGCCCGAACGCGGTCGCCGACGTCCCGTACAACAGCGCGACCTCCGGCAGGGTGAAACCGCCCAGCGCGTCGACATGCCCGAACATCAGCATGATCGCGACGAAGTCGAACCCCGTCACCAGGAAGTTCCCGGCGGCCGTCATCACGAACGACGCCCGGTACGCCATCGTCGAACGCAGCCACATCGCCACGATCAGCCCGTACGCCCGCACCCCCTCGACCAGCCGTGACCGCCCGGCGGACACGGTCTCCCGCTGCCGGACCACCCGCCCGTCCCGGACCTCAGCCACCCTGGACCACCACCCTCCTGGTCGCCACCGACTGCAGCAACCGCCCCGCCAGCAGCAGTACGACCGCCCAGCCGGCCTGGAAGGCGTACGCCCGTAGCAGCTCCCGGCCCGGATACCTGCCGAGGAACACATCGGCCGGCACCTGGAGCAGCGACGACCACGGCAGCACCCGCGCCACCTCCCCCAGCACACCGGGGAACAGCGGAAGCGGCAGCAGCATCCCGGAGAAGAACAGCCCGGTCAGCCAGGCGATCTGCATCGCCCCCGCCCCGTCCAGCAGCCAGAACGCCGAGAGCGCCACCAGGAAACGCACCGCGAAACTCACCACGACACCGAGCGCCACGGACACCAGGAAGGCGAGCCACCTCCAGGGCGAACCGGGCAGCGCCAGGTCGAAGGCCAGGGCCCCCAGCACCATCGGCACGATCCCGCGCCCCAGCAGATGGAACGCCGCCCGGCCCAGGTCCCCCGCCAGCCACCACAGCTGGAGATCGGCGGGCCGGTACAGGTCGACCGCGATGTCACCCGTACGGATCCGCTCCATCAGCTCGTCCTCGAAGCCGCCGCCCATCATCGCGCAGGTCATCAGCAGCGCCTGGCCCAGCCACACATAGGTCAGCGCCTGAGACATGTCGTAGCCGCCGAGATGCGGCCGCTCGTCCCACAGGGCGGTGTAGGTGTACGCCAGGATGAAACCGAAGACGGTGTTGGTGAACACCCCCGCGAACGTCGCCACCCGATAGGTGGCATGCCGCCGGAACCCACCCGCCGCCACCACGGCATAGAGCCGCACCTCGCCCCCCTTTCCACCAAAGCGCACGACCCTAGTCCGCCGCGACCGGCCGCCGCGACCCCATTTCCGTGGAGGATCCGGAGCTTGGCCGCCCGAAAAGTGCACTATAGGAAAATCATCCGCAGTCGAGGAGCCTTCACAGTGATGAGCCACGAGCCACCGCAGCACGGCGGAGACCCTGGTCAGCAGGACTCCGGGGGCCGGCCCCCCCGAGACCCCTCGGCCGCACCCCGGACCCCCGGCCACCGGCACCCGAACGGCGCACAAACCCCCGAGCGGCGCAGAAAACACCCCGAGCGGCCCAAGCGCACCGGCTGGCGCCGCGCCCTCCCCACCTGGCGCACGGCCCTCGGCGGCGCACTCCTCCTCGCACTGCTCCTCGTCGGCGGATTCATCGCCGGCTACCAGACCATCGACATCCCCGCCGCCAACGCCAGCGCGACCGCCCAGTCCAACGTCTACCTGTACGAGGACGGCACCGTCATCGCCCGCGACGGCGAGATCAACCGCGAGAACGTCCCCCTCCACCGCATCCCCCGCACCATCCAGCACGCCGTGCTCGCCGCCGAGGACCGCGACTTCTACTCCGAGGACGCCATCGACATCAAAGCCACCCTCCGCGCCGGCTGGAACACCCTCACCGGAAAAGGCAGACAGGGCGGCTCGACCATCACCCAGCAGTACGTCAAGAACTACTACCTCGGCCAGGAACAGACCGTCGTCCGCAAGGCCAAGGAATTCTTCATCTCCATCAAACTCGACCGCGAACAGAGCAAGGACGAAATCCTCGAAGGCTACCTCAACACCAGCTACTTCGGCCGCAACGCCTACGGCATCCAGGCCGCCTCCCACGCCTACTACAGCAAGGACGTCGAAGACCTCGACACCGGCGAAGGCGCCTACCTCGCCTCCCTCCTCAACGCCCCCAGCTCCTACGACGTCATCGCCCACCCCGAGAACAGGAAGGCCGTGCACGCCCGCTGGGAATACGTACTCGACGGCATGGTCGAACACGACTGGCTCACCCCCGCCGACCGCGACGACATGACCTTCCCCGTCCCCGGCGAAGCCAAGCCCGCCACCGCACTCTCCGGCCAGCGCGGCTACATCGTCCAAGCCGTCGAGGACCACCTCACCCACAACAAGATCATCGACGAGGACACCCTCTCCACCGGCGGCTACCGCATCACCACCACCCTCCAGAAGAAAAAACAGGACGCCCTCGTCGAAGCCGTCGAGGACAACGTCCTGTCCAAGACCAGCGACGAACGCGAAGCCGACCGCAACGTCCGCGCGGGCGGCGCCTCCATCGACCCCACCACCGGCCACGTCGTCGCCCTCTACGGCGGCATCGACTACACGAAGCAGTACGTCAACAACGCGACCCGCCGCGACTACCAGGTCGGATCCACCTTCAAACCCTTCGTCCTCGCCGCCGCCCTCGCCAACAGGTCCACCACACAGAAGAACCGCACCATCACCCCCAACACCCGCTACGACGGCGACAACAAACGCACCGTCCAGAGCGCCACCGGATCCACCGGCTACGCCCCCGCCAACGAGGACGACGTCGACTACGGCTCCATCACCGTCCGTGAAGCCACCGACAAGTCCGTCAACGCCGTCTACGCCCAGATGGCCCAGGACGTCGGCCCCGACGCCGTCAAGGACACCGCCATCGCCCTCGGCATCCCCCAGGACACCCCCGACCTCACCGCGTCCCCCTCCATCGCACTCGGCCCCGCCACCGCCAGCGTCCTCGACATGGCCTCCGCCTACGCCACTCTCGCCGACCACGGCAGACAACGCCCCCACACCCTCGTCACCAAGATCAGCAAGAACGCCACCGAACTCGGCCTCCCCACCAGGAACACCCGGAGAGCCATCAGCCGCAAAGCCGCCGACACCACCACCTCCGTCCTGCGCAGCGTCGTCGACGGCGGCACCGGCACCGCCGCCCAGGCCGCGGGCCGCCCCGCCGCCGGCAAGACCGGCACCGCCGAGGAGGACAAAGCCGCCTGGTTCGCCGGCTACACCCCCGACCTCGCCACCGTCATCGCCGTCATGGGCCAGGACCCCGACACCGGCGTCCAGAAACCCCTCTACGGCGCACTCGGCCTCGCCCGCATGAACGGCGGCGGCGCCCCCGCCCAGACCTGGGCTGCCTACACCCGGGCCGCCCTGGAAGGCAGCGAGGTGCAGGGCTTCCAGCTGGAGGCCGAAGAAGGCCCCGAAGAGCCCGCCCCCGACGAAAGCACGGAAGGCGAGGACATCGAAGAAGCCGGAAACACCACCGGCCCCCGCAGACCGGGCGAAGAACGGGACGGCCCCCGCCCCCGCACACCGGACACCACCGGCGACACCCCGGCCCCACGGAACCCCGCCCACGCGCCCCCGCGCGCCACCGGCGGCCGGAAAACCGACACGAGGAAACCCGCCACCGGCAAACCCTCCGACCGGAAGAACACATCGAGAGAACCCACCGAACGGAAACCCGCCGCAAAGCCCACCGGAGCAAGGCCCGCCGGAGAACCCACCGGACCGAGACCCGCCGGAGGCGAACCCACCACCCCCGGCCCCGCCCGTCCCTGAACCCTCAGTGCCCCGACGTCGCCTTCAACCCCACCACAGCCACCAGCAGCAGACAGACGAAGAAAATACGGGCAGCCGTCACCGGCTCGTTCAGCACCACCATGCCCAGCACCGCCGCACCGGCCGCACCGATCCCCACCCACACGCCGTACGCCGTCCCGATCGGCAGCGTCTTCGCCGCCTGCGACAGCAACACCATGCTGGCCACGATCCCCAGACCGGTGAACACACTCGGCCACAGCCGGGTGAACCCCTCGGTGAACTTCATCCCGATCGACCAGCCCACTTCCAGCAGACCGGCAACGATCAACAGAACCCACGCCACGACGGCACCTCCACGACGAAACACACGAACAACACGGGTGCGTCGTCTTTGCGGAAACCCGGTACGGCGCGTCTCGTCGGGATCACACCACCGTAGCAACAAACAGCCCAAAAGCCTGGTGACAACAGTCACCAGGCCCGCTCACCCCACACCTGCCTACAAATACAAGCCGGTCGAATCCACCGACCCCTCGAACCGGTCCGCCGCCACCGCATGCAGATCCCGCTCCCGCATCAGCACGTACGCCACCCCCCGCACCTCGACCTCGGCACGGTCCTCCGGGTCGTACAGCACCCGGTCCCCCGGCTCCACGGTCCGCACGTTCTGGCCGACCGCGACCACCTCGGCCCACGCCAGACGTCGGCCGACAGCCGCCGTCGCCGGAATCAGGATGCCGCCGCCCGACCGCCGCTCGCCCTCGGGCGAATCGGACCGGACCAGCACACGGTCGTGCAGCATCCGGATCGGCAGCTTGTCGTCGGTGTTGCTCATGCCGTTGTCGCTCACGCCACGAAACCTACCTGCCCCGGACCGCTCCACACGCCCCAGGGCCCGTCCGCGACCGCCCTCAGCGCCGCTTGCGCCGCGCGGACACCGTCAGCAACGCCACCGCACCGGCCACCACCAGCGCCGCCGGAATCACCCGCTCCAACCGCGGCGAACCGTCCTCGGCCACGAACTGGGCCTTCACATCCGAGACCGAACGGTTGACCGCGACGAACGCCCGTCCAGCCGTCCGGTCCACCGTCGACGCGACCCTGGCCTTCGCGTCACCCATCATCGTCCTCGGGTGCATCCGCACCCCGATCTCGTCCAGCATCACCGCAAGCTGCGCACGCCTGCTGATGATGTCCGCCTCGATCTGCGCAGGGGTCCTGGTATCCGACACTGCGCCGCCTCCGTGGTCGTCGTCGGGTAAACCTTCATCGACAGTCTGTCAGCTCGGCCGCCCCCACACCCGGCGGCACCCCCTATTACGCTCGGTGCCACACAGCCCGCGTGCCACTCGAGGAGAAACATGAGCGAGCGACTCCAGACCGGCGACACCGCCCCCGCCTTCACCCTTCCGGACGCCGACGGCAACGAGGTCTCGCTCGCGGACCACAAGGGCCGCAAGGTCATCCTCTACTTCTACCCCGCAGCCCTTACCCCCGGCTGCACCAAGCAGGCCTGCGACTTCACCGACAACCTGGACCTCCTCGCCGACGCCGGCTACGACGTCATCGGCGTGTCCCCCGACAAGCCGGAGAAGCTCGCGAAGTTCCGCGAGAAGGAGAACCTCAAGGTCACCCTGGTCGGCGACCCCTCCAAGGAGATCCTGGAGGCCTACGGCGCGTTCGGCGAGAAGAAGCTCTACGGCAAAGTGGTGACGGGCGTGATCCGCTCCACGTTTGTGGTCGACGAAGAGGGCAAGGTGGAGAAGGCCCTCTACAACGTCAAGGCGACCGGCCACGTCGCCAAGATCATCAAGGACCTCGCCATCTGAACCCGGTTCGTGAGGATCCTGGCCGAAAAAGATGTGACCGAGATCGCAATCGACCACTGATTCGGTTTGCGACCGCCATGACCGCGCAGAAGCCTTTCCTGGAACACCGTTCGACGAAAGGAACCGGCCATGGCGGCCTCCGATCCCCACCAGGCGGCCGACCCTGAGGCGGTCAAACGCCATCCGGCGCTCTTCCGCGCCATCCGCAAGCGCCAGAACCCCCGCCTCCGTCGGACCGACATCACCGTCACCGACGACCAGGCGGTCAAGCGTGCGGTCAAGGCGGCGTCACTCGGTAACGCCATGGAGTGGTTCGACTTCGGCATCTACTCCTACCTGGCCGTCACCATCGGGCACGTCTTCTTCCCCTCCGGGAACGACACCACCCAGCTCCTCTCGTCGTTCGCGACCTTCGCCGTGGCCTTCCTCGTCCGCCCGCTCGGCGGCATGTTCTTCGGCCCCATGGGCGACAAGATCGGCCGCAAGAAGGTCCTGGCCCTCACCATGATCCTCATGGCCGTCAGCACCTTCGCGATCGGCCTCATCCCCTCCCACGACGTCATCGGCATCTGGGCCGCGGCCCTGCTCATCCTGTTCCGCATGCTCCAGGGCTTCTCCACCGGCGGCGAGTACGGCGGCGCCTCCACCTTCATCGCCGAGTACGCCCCCGACAAGCGCCGCGGCTTCTTCGGCAGCTTCCTCGAATTCGGCACCCTGGCCGGCTACGTCGGCGCCGCCGGCCTCGTCACCCTCCTGTACGCCCTCCTGGACACCGGCCAGATGGAGTCCTGGGGCTGGCGCATCCCCTTCCTCGTCGCCGGCCCCCTCGGCCTCGTAGGCCTCTACCTGCGGCTGCGCCTGGACGAGACCCCCGCCTTCCAGAAGCTGGAGGGCGGCACCGCCCATGCCACGGAGGCCGCCGACCACGTCGAGTCCACCGCCAAGGGCGACCTCGCCAAGATCTTCCGCCAGTACTGGCCGACACTGATCCTCTGCATCGCCCTGGTCGGCGCGTACAACATCAACGTCTACATGCTGCTGTCGTACATGCCGACGTACCTCTCCGACGAACTCGGCTACAGCGAGACCCGGAGCCTGCTCGTCCTGATCGCCGTCATGGTCTTCCTGATGCTGGTCATCAACCGGTTCGGCAAGCTCTCCGACCGCTTCGGCCGCAAGCCGCTGCTGATGGCCGGAATGCTCGGCTTCCTGTTCCTGTCCCTGCCGGCCTTCCTGCTGATCCGCCAGGGCAGCATCCCGGCGATCGTCATCGGCATGCTGATGCTCGGTCTCTCCCTGGTCTGCATGCAGGCCACGATGTCCGCCGCCCTCCCGGCCCTGTTCCCGACCAACGTCCGCTACGGCTCCCTGTCGGTCGGCTACAACCTCTCGACCTCACTCTTCGGCGGCACGACCCCGCTGGTGATCACAGCTCTGATCAGCTGGAGCGGCACGAACCTCATGCCGGCGTACTACGCCATGGCGGCGGCCCTGGTCGGCGTGATCGCGGTGGTCTGCATGAAGGAGACCGCCAACCAGCCCCTGGCCGGCTCCCCGCCCTCGGTGGAGACGGAAGAGGAAGCGGCGGAACTGGTCCAGGCCCAGAGCCCGGACCCGAAGTTCTGACCCACCCCGCACCAGGGCCCGTACCGCTTTCCCCCGAAGCGGTACGGGCCCTTCCCTGTCCCGCCGCGTTCCGGACGTGACCACCCGATTACCGGTTCGTTGCTCCGTGCGAGGTGCTTCACCGCCTCGGCCTCGATGCGGTGGGGGACCACCGCACCAGCATCAGCCGGCGCATCAAGGCGTACGGCATCAACGGCGGCTGGAGCGATGACCGGGCTGAGAACCTTCGGCTCCTGTGCCCGAACTGCCACGCCATCACCAGCACGTGGTGCCGAGGGGGACACGCCGACCAGCACACCCTCAAGACTCACTTACCACCTCGACAGCCCGCCCGGTACGATGACAGGCGGCTAGCGGCGGTGGTGCAATGGCGACACAGCAGACTTAGGATCTGTGGCCCGTGAAACGGCTTGAGGGTTCGAATCCCTTCCGCCGCACCACGAACGGCCTGCGCATCGAAGAAATCGATGCGCAGGCCGTTCTGCATCTGGAGACTCAGCCCACCAGCTCCCGCACCACCGGTACCAGCGCCCGGAATGCCTTGCCACGGTGGCTGATCGCGTTCTTCTCCGCCGGGGTCAGCTCCGCGCAGGTCCGGGTCTCACCCTCCGGCTGGAGGATCGGGTCGTAGCCGAAGCCGTACGCGCCGGCCGGGGTGTGGCGCAGGGTGCCTTCGAGACGGCCCTCGACCACGCGTTCCGTGCCGTCGGGGAGGGCCAGGGCCGCGGCGCAGGTGAAGTAGGCCCCGCGGTGGGGGTCGGAGATGTCGCCGAGCTGGGCGAGGAGCAGGTCCAGGTTGGCCTTGTCGTTGCCGTGGGCGCCGGACCAGCGGGCCGAGAAGATGCCGGGGGCCCCGCCGAGCACGTCGACGCAGAGGCCGCTGTCGTCGGCGATCGCCGGGTGGCCGGTGGCCCGGGCCAGGGCGTGGGCCTTGAGGAGGGCGTTCTCGGCGAAGGTGACGCCGGTTTCCTTGACGTCGGGGATGTCGGGGTACGCGTCCGCGCCGACGAGGTCGTACGTCAGGCCCGCGTCGGCGAGGATCGCGTGGAGTTCGGTGATTTTCCCGGCGTTGCGGGTGGCGAGGATCAGGCGCGTCATGCGTCGATTATCGCCGCACGGTCACGGGGCGCAGACCTTGCCGATCTCGGTGGCGGCGTCGGTGACCGGGGTGATGTCGGGGGTCGCGTCGCCCTTCTCGATGGAGCCGCGGACGTTGGTGACGCCTGCCTGGAGGTCGTCGACGGCCTTGTTCAGGTCGGCGTTGTCCGTGGTGTCGCCGAGGTCCTTGAGTTCCTTGTCGATCTGGTCCAGGGCTTCCGAGGCCTGGGTGGGGTCGTTGGAGGCGGCGGAGATGGCCTGCTGGAGGTTGTCGACGCTGGTGGCGATGGCGTCGGCGGTGCGGACGCAGTCCATGGCCTTGTCGACGGCGGCGCAGCCGGTGGCGGCGGTCAGGGTCAGCAGGGTGGCCGTGACGGCGAGTGCGGTGCGGTGGTGGCGGCGCGAGGCCATGGTGCGGTCCCTCCCCGGGGGCGGATGCGTGGACGGACGCACGGTTCGACCCGTGCGCCCGTACCGGTTACGACGCTGTGCGCTGCCGATTTGGTTGCTTCTTTACTCGCCGAGTGTGCGGGCGAGTGCTGCTTCCTGGAGTGTGGCCAGGTCGGTGCAGCCGGCGGTGGCGAGGTCGAGGAGGGCGTTGAGTTCGTTGCGGTCGAAGGGTTCGGCTTCGGCGGTGCCCTGGACCTCGACGAAGCGGCCGTCGCCGGTGCAGACGACGTTCATGTCGGTCTCGGCGCGGACGTCCTCCTCGTAGCAGAGGTCGAGGAGGGGGACGCCGTCGACGATGCCGACGCTGATGGCGGCGACGGTGCCGGTGAGGGGCTTGCGACCGTGCTTGATGATCTTCTTGCCCTGGGCCCAGGCGATGGCGTCGGCGAGGGCGACGTAGGCACCGGTGATGGCGGCGGTGCGGGTGCCGCCGTCGGCCTGGAGGACGTCGCAGTCGAGGACGATGGTGTTCTCGCCGAGGGCCTTGTAGTCGATGACGGCGCGCAGGGAGCGGCCGATGAGGCGGCTGATCTCGTGGGTGCGGCCGCCGATCTTGCCGCGTACGGATTCGCGGTCGCCGCGGGTGTTGGTGGAGCGGGGCAGCATGGAGTATTCGGCGGTGACCCAGCCTTCGCCGCTGCCTTTGCGCCAGCGCGGTACGCCTTCGGTGACGGAGGCGGTGCAGAAGACTTTGGTGTCGCCGAAGGAGATGAGTACGGAGCCTTCGGCGTGCTTGCTCCATCCGCGTTCGATGGTGACGGGGCGGAGCTGTTCGGGGGTGCGGCCGTCGATACGAGACATGGCGTCGAGCCTATCGGCTGGGAGGGCCGGGTCCGTTCGGGTGGAGGGGGCGGTGGAAGGCGCGGTGGAGGGCGCGGTGGGCTGCGGACGCACCGCAGGCCCCGCTCCGCCGGTGGGGGCGGGGAGCGGGGCCTGCGGTGCGGACCTTGGTGGGGCCGGCTGGTCAGCCGGTCACATCATGTCTTCGATGTCGGCGGCGATGGGGTCGGCGTCGGTGCCGATGACGACCTGGATCGCGGTGCCCATCTTGACGACGCCGTGGGCTCCGGCGGCCTTGAGCGCGGCTTCGTCGACCTTGCTGGGGTCGTGGACCTCGGTGCGGAGGCGGGTGATGCAGCCTTCGATCTCGTCGATGTTCTCGATACCGCCGAGCCCGGCGACGATCTTCTCAGCCTTGCTGGCCATGTCCTTCTCCCTGGTCTGTGCGTGCGTGGGGCGGCCCACCATGGGTCCGTTTCGTCACGTTAACGCACGGTTGGCCCAACTTCGCGGGCGGGTAGCCGCGCGGTCCCCAATGATGACGATCACCGGCGCCCTGCCTTCCGGCGGGGCTCCGCACCGTACCTCAACTGGTCTACACCAGTTTCCGACGACCGCCAAACCCGAGGTGTTCCGGGAGGATGCCGATGAGTGCGAACGCGGCGACAGAACCGCAGCGGAAGTGGTGGAACGGGCCGGTCCAGGGGCTGCAGAAGGTCGGTCGCAGCCTCCAGTTGCCGGTGGCCGTCCTGCCCGCGGCGGGCCTCCTCGTCAGCCTCGGCAACCTCTTCGACTCCTATCTGGGCGGCGCCTTCTGGAACAAGACCTCCAAGGTCCTGCTCAGCGGCGGGAACGCCATCCTGGACGGCACCGTCGGGCTGCCCCTGCTGTTCTGCATCGGTGTCGCGATCGGCTTCGCGAAGAAGGCGGACGGCTCGACGGCGCTGGCCGCCGTCGTCGGCTTCCTCGTCTACCGGGGTGTGCTGGCGGCGTTCCCCGTGGACGGGAGCGTGACGAAGGCGCTCCCCGACGGTGAGCCCCAGAACCCGGGGGTCCTGGGCGGCATTCTCATCGGCCTGCTCACCGCGGTCGTGTGGCAGCGCTACCACCGCACGAAGCTGGTCGACTGGCTGGGCTTCTTCAACGGGCGCCGCCTGGTGCCGATCCTCATGGCGTTCCTCTGCGTGATCCTGGGCGTGCTGTTCGGCCTGCTGTGGCAGCCCGTCGGTGACGCGCTGACGTGGTTCTCCAAGCAGTTGATCGATCTCGGCGCGTGGGGGGCGGCCATCTTCGGTTTCGCGAACCGGCTGCTGATCCCGATCGGTATGCACCAGTTCCTGAACACGTTCTTCTGGTTCCAGGCGGGTGAGTTCACCGGGGCCGACGGAAGCACCGTGCAGGGGGACATCTCCCGCTTCTTCGCGGAGGACCCTTCGGCGGGCCAGTTCACGTCGGGGTTCTTCCCCATCATGATGTTCGGCCTTCCCGCCGCGGCCCTGGCCATCGCGCACACGGCGCGGCCGGAGCGGCGCAAGGAGGTGACGGGCCTGATGGTGTCGGTGGCGCTGACGTCCTTCGTGACGGGTGTGACGGAGCCGCTGGAGTTCTCGTTCATGTTCGTCGCGCCGCTGCTGTACGGCGTCCACGCAGTGCTGACCGGATTGTCGATGGGTGTGACGTGGGCGCTGGGTGTGCACGCCGGGTTCAGCTTCTCGGCCGGGCTGATCGACTACGTCGTCAACTGGCATCTGGACACGAAGCCGTGGCTGATCATCCCGATCGGGCTGTGCTTCGCGGTGATCTACTATGTGGTCTTCCGGTTCGCGATCACGAAGTTCAACCTCCAGACCCCCGGGCGTGAGCCCTTGGAGGAGGAGAAGAAGATCGAGGACGACCTCACGAAGTAGAGGCCTTCCCAGCCCTTCGCGCGGCCCCTGGACCTGACGGTCCGGGGGCCTTCGCCGTGTCACCCAGGGTGGCGGTGGGACTACGCGGCAATCGTGAGGTAATTGCAGGTTCCTTATCCAACCCACACCGTGCTAAAACTGGTCTACACCACTGAGTGGTCCAGACCACGCGTGCGTTTTCCCGCCGCGTTCCTCAAGTCGCCGCCTCCCTTCGATCAATGACATGGGCGGCACCTTGCCCCATGGAGGAAGTTGATGAGTACGGATACCGCTGCGGCGGCACCCGAGAAGAAGAAGGGCGCGGGCGTCATGGCCGTCATGCAGCGCATCGGCCGCAGCCTCATGCTGCCGGTCGCCGTGCTGCCTGCGGGCGCGCTCCTGGTCCGTCTCGGTAACCCGGACATGCTGGGGCGGGACTCGTTCCCGGACTTCGTCGTCAAGATCGCCGGCTTCATGGCGGCGGGCGGCAACGCGATCCTCGACAACATGGCGCTGCTCTTCGCCGTCGGCATCGCGATCGGCTTCGCCAAGAAGTCGGACGGTTCCACCGCCCTCGCGGCGGTCACCGGCTACCTGGTCTTCAAGAACGTCCTCGCCACGTTCACCGACAGCAACCTGCCCAAGGTCGCGAGCGTGGTGGACGGCAAGATCGTCATGAACGAGGCTCCGGTCAACGCCGGTGTCCTCGGCGGTGTCGTGATCGGCATAGTCGTCGCCCTGCTGTACCAGCGCTTCTACCGGACGAAGCTGCCCGCCTGGGCCGGCTTCTTCGGCGGCCGCCGTCTGGTCCCGATCCTCTCCGCGTTCGCGGGTCTGCTGATCGGCATCGTCTTCGGTTACATCTGGCCGGTGCTCGGCACCGGGCTGCACAACTTCGGTGAGTGGCTGGTCGGTTCGGGCGCGGTCGGTGCGGGCATCTTCGGTGTCGCCAACCGTGCGCTGATCCCCGTCGGCATGCACCACCTGCTGAACTCGTTCCCGTGGTTCCAGGCCGGTTCGTACGAGGGCAAGAGCGGCGACATCAACCGCTTCCTGGCCGGTGACCCGACCGCCGGACAGTTCATGACCGGCTTCTTCCCGATCATGATGTTCGCCCTCCCGGCCGCCTGCCTCGCGATCGTCCACTGTGCCCGTCCGGAGCGCCGCAAGGTCGTCGGCGGCATGATGTTCTCGCTCGCCGCCACCGCGTTCGTGACGGGTGTCACCGAGCCGATCGAGTTCACGTTCATGTTCATCGCTCCGGTGCTGTACGCGATCCACGCGGTGCTGACCGGCGTCTCGATGGCCCTCACGTGGGGGCTGGGGATGAAGGACGGCTTCGGCTTCTCGGCCGGCGCGGTCGACTTCTTCCTCAACCTGGGCATCGCGACGAAGCCCTGGATGCTGGTGCTGGTCGGCCTGTGCTTCGCGGTCGTCTACTACGTGGTGTTCCGCTTCGCGATCACGAAGTTCAACCTTCCGACGCCGGGCCGTGAGTCCGACGAGGAGCTCGCCGAGCTCCAGAAGGCCGAGGCCAAGTAGTCCGGCCCCGCCCGCGACGCAGAGGCCCCCACCTCCCGCACGGGAGGTGGGGGCCTCTGCACGGCCGGGGGTCCTAGACCTCGTAGACCGCGCCCGGCACCGCCAGTTCGACCGGTCCGTCGTAGACCTCGCGTGCGTCGGTGAGATTGCGTTCGGCGTCCGTCCACGGGGGGATGTGGGTGAGGACGAGGCGTCCCGCTCCGGCGCGTGCGGCGTACTCGCCTGCTTCGCGGCCGTTGAGGTGGAGGTCCGGGATGTCCTCCTTGCCATGGATGAACGATGCTTCGCACAGGAACAGGTCGGCGCCTTCGGCGAGTTCGGCCAGCGCGTCGCAGGTGCCGGTGTCGCCGGAGTACGTGAGGGCGCGTCCGGCGTGCTCGACCCTGATGCCGAAGGTGTCGACGGGGTGGCGGAGCTTCTCCGTGCGGACCGAGAAGGGGCCGATCTCGAACGATCCGGACTTCAGCGTGTGGAAGTCGAAGACTTCGCCCATCGCGTGGTCGGACGGGGTGTCGGCGTGGGCCGTGGTGAGCCGCTGCTCGGTGCCTTCGGGGCCGTACACGGGGATCGGGGCGGGGCGCCCGCCGTCGAAGCGGTAGTAACGGACGACGAAGTACGCGCACATGTCGATGCAGTGATCGGCGTGGAGGTGGCTGAGGAAGATGGCGTCGAGGTCGTAGAGACCTACATGGCGCTGCAGCTCGCCCAGGGCGCCGTTGCCCATGTCGAGGAGCAGCCGGAAGCCGTCGGCCTCTACGAGGTAGCTCGAGCATGCCGAACCCGCGGACGGGAAGGAGCCGGAGCAGCCGACGACGGTGAGCTTCATGGAGCGTGAACCTCCGAGACGTGGGAACGGGGAGGGTTCGTGCGGTCCGTCGAGCGTAAGGCGCGAAACCGCCGGTCGCTCCTCCACCGCCTGCCGTTGTGGGGGAACTCACCTGTGCTGTCACCGGTTCGATGGAAGGCCGGGGTGCCGCCGGGCGCCGGTACGGTCGGGGTATGAACACGTGGTGGTGGGTGGCACTGGCCGGCGTCGTCCTGCTGGCGTTCGTGGCGGCGGTCT
>Ga0196960_10000076_pt1 | contig 38785 bp, 43 predicted proteins | sample S3v_5metaG_FD_183187 | JGI IMG/M metagenome (GOLD analysis project Ga0196960, IMG submission 183187) | Soil microbial communities from Anza Borrego desert, Southern California, United States - S3+v_5 | ecosystem: Environmental > Terrestrial > Soil > Desert | place: USA: California | collected...
GAGTTCGTCGTCCTTGACCAGGCGCTCGGAGAGGATGATCGCGTCCTCGAAGTTGTAGCCCTCCCAGGACATGAAGGCGACCAGGCAGTTCTTGCCGAGGGCGATCTCGCCGCCGCCGGACGAGGAGCCGTCGGCGAGCACGTCGCCCGCCTTCACCTGCTGGCCGGTCTTGACGATCGGCCGCTGGTGGATGATCGTGCCCTGGTTGGAGCGCATGAACTTGTGGAGCGGGTGCTCCTCTTTGCGGCTCCCGCCGCTGACGACGATGCGCTCGGCGTCGACGTAGGTGACTTCCCCGTCGATCGTGGCGAGCACGAGGTCGCCGGAGTCGATCGCGGCGCGCCGCTCCATGCCGGTGCCGATCAGCGGCGGGTCCGGCTTCAGCAGCGGCACCGCCTGGCGCTGCATGTTGGAGCCCATCAGCGCGCGGTTGGCGTCGTCGTGCTCGAGGAACGGGATCATCGAGGTTGCCACCGACCAGATCTGGGACGGCGAGACGTCCATCAGGTCGACTTCTTTGGGGGCGGCGGTCGCGTACTCCTGCTCGCCGGCCCGGACCAGCACCTGCGGCCCTTTCAGCTTCCTCGTCTTCGGGTCGATCTCGGCGTTCGCCTGGGCGATGATCTTGTCCTCGTCCTGGGTCGCGTCGTAGTGGACGATCTCGTCGCTGACGACGCCGTCTTCGACGAGCCGGTACGGGGTCGTGACGAAGCCGTGCTCGGAGACCTCCGCGTAGCTCGAGAGCGAGCCGATCAGACCGATGTTCGGACCCTCCGGCGTCTCGATCGGGCACATCCGGCCGTAGTGGGTCGGGTGCACGTCGCGGACCTCGATCGGCGCCCGCTCACGGGTCAGACCGCCGGCGCCGAGCGCCGAGAGCCGGCGCCGGTGCGTGAGCCCGGTGAGGCTGTTGGTCTGGTCCATGAACTGCGAGAGCTGCGAGGAGCCGAAGAACTCCTTCATCGCCGCCACGACCGGGCGGATGTTGATGATCGTCTGCGGGGTGATCGCGTCGGAGTCCTCGGTGGTGAGGCGCTCGCGGACCACGCGCTCCATCCGGTAGAGGCCGATCCGGAAGGCCTCCTGGATCAGCTCGCCGACCGTGCGCAGACGGCGGTTGCCGAAGTGCTCGTACTCGTCGAGGTGGTCGTAGACCTGCTCGCGCGGGTAGGTGATCGCCTCCGCGGCATAGTCTTTGATCGGGTTCTCCTCGTCGATCTCCTCCGGGATGCCGAGCAGTTTCGGCAGCGAGGTCAGCTCCTTGACGAGGGCGATGATGTCGTCGTGGGTGAGCACCCGCGTCTCGAGGTCGATGTCGAGGTCGAGGCGGGCGTTGAGCTTGTAGCGGCCGACCCGGGTGAGGTCGTAGCGCTTGGGGTCGAAGAAGAGCTGCTCGAGCAGCCCGCGGGCGGCGTCGACCGACGGCGGCTCGCCCGGACGCTGCTTTTTGAACAGCTCGATCAGCGCGCCCTCTTCGGTCCGAGTCGCCTCGGTGTCCGCCTCGATCGTGTGGCGGATGTAGACGGAGTTGTCGAACATGTCGAGGAGCTGCTGGTCCTCGACGTAGCCCATCGCGCGCAGCAGGACCGTGACCGGAAGTTTCCGCTTGCGGTCGATGCGGACGAAGACTTTGCCTTTTTTGTCGACTTCGAGCTCGAGCCAGGAGCCGCGGGCCGGCATCAGGTTGGCGATGAAGACCTGCTTTTCGGGGTCCTTCGGCGCCATCACGTAGGCGCCCGGCGAACGGACCAGCTGCGTGACGACGACGCGCTCGGTGCCGTTGATGATGAACGTCCCGCGCTCGGTCATCCACGGGAAGTCGCCCATGAACACGGCCTGCTCGCGGATCTCGCCGGTCTCCTTGTTCTGGAAGGCGACGGTCGCGGTCAGCGGCCGCGAGTACGTCATGTCCTTCTCACGGCACTCCTCGATCGAGTGCGGCGGCTCCTCGAATTTGAAGTCGCCGAAGACGATCTGGAGGTTCCCCGTGTAGTCCTCGATCGGGGATATGTCGTTGATCGTCTCCCTCAGGCCACCGTTTTTCGGATCCGTCAGTTCTTCGAAAGAACGACGCTGGATGTCGATCAGGTGTGGGACCTCGAGAGGGTTATCTAGGCGGGAAAAGCTCCTACGGGTTACGGGGGCAGCGTTGGAACGTGCCAAAGTCGGCGACTCCTCGGACGGTCAGAGGGACGTGGATACAGCGCAAATCTGGGCAGGGGAACTCAAATGGCGCGCGACGGCGGAAAATAACACACCGCCGTCGGCGCCTTCAAGTTTGGCTCCCCGAGTGGGATCCGCGGGTACGGCGCGAACTCGTTACGAGAGTTCGACCGTGGCGCCCGCCTCCTCAAGCTCTGCTTTGAGTTTGTCGGCCTCGTCGCGGTCGACACCCTCTTTGATCGCTTTCGGAGCCTCGTCGACGAGGGCCTTCGCCTCTTTGAGGCCGAGGCCGGTCGCCGAGCGGACCACCTTGATGACGGGGACTTTCTGGCCCCCGACCTCTTTCAGGATGACGTCGACGGTCGAGGACTCTTCGCCGCCGCCGCCTTCTTCGCCACCGCCACCGCCGCCGGCAGCCGGCGCCGCGGCCGCTACGGCCGTCGCGGAGACGCCGAACTCCTCCTCGAGCGCTTTGATCCGCTCGGAGAGCTCGAGAACCGAGATGCTTTTCAGCTCCTCGATCCACTCCTCGGTTGAAGTTTTGGTTGCCATCAGTCGCTACCCCTCTTCCTCGTTTGAATCTTCATTCGAAGTCTCTTCATCTGAAGTCTCTACATCCGGAGCCTCTGCCTGGTCGGCCGGCGGCTCGTTGCCGCTGGCAGCCTCGGTAGGCGCGTCCTCGACCTCCGCCTCGTCGGCTTTCTTCTCCTCCGGCTCCTCCGGAGCGCTCTCCTCGGCGGGAGCCGCCGCGGCCGGGGCCTCGCCGGACACAAGTCCTTTCTCAGCGATCTGGCCGAGCTGGAGCGCCAGGCCCTGGATCATCGAGCCGAGCCCACGGACCAGGCCGGTCAGCGGGCTGGCGACGACGCCGGCGAGCTGGCCGTTGAGCACGTCGCGGCCGGGCAGTTTGGCGATCGATTTGAAGGCGGCCTCGTCGAGCGAGGTCGCGTCCATGAAGCCGCCCTTGTAGGTGAGGACTTCGTGCTCTTTGTTGAAGGTCGTGATCGCTTTCGCGGCCTGGGCGGTGTCGCCGCGGACGAAGGTGAGGGCGGTCGGGCCCTGCAGCAGCTCCGCCAGTCGCTCCTCGCCCACCTCGCCGGCGGCGATTTTCGTCAGGCGGTTCTTGACGATGCGGAAGCTGGCGTCGGCTTCGCGCAGTTTCGAGCGCAGCTCGGCTGCCTGGGGAACGCTGATGCCGCGGTAGTCGACGGCGAAGATCGCCTCGGCCGCCTCGATGTCGGCGGCGATCTCTTTTATGGCTGCTGACTTTTCTTCGCGGTTCATCGTCTCACCTGCACCGGGCTTCCGGGCTGCTGCCCTGCCGGTGGTCTCCGGTTAGCGGCGACGCAGTCTAAGCGGTCGCCAGCTCCTCTGCGGTCTCCCCCGCTCCGGCGGCCGTCTCGCGGTCCGCGGATTTGCCGGAGTCGACCCGGATGCCGGGGCCCATCGTCGTCGCCAGGGTGGCGGAGACGATGTATTTGCCCTTGGAGGCGGAGGGCTTCGCGCGCTGGATCTCCTCGATCACGGCCTGGTAGTTCTCGAGCAGCTTGTCGGCGTCGAAGCTGGCCTTGCCGATCGCCATGTGGACGATCGCCTGGCGGTCGGTGCGGTATTCGACTTTGCCCGACTTGGACTCGCCGACGGCCTTCTCGACGTCGTCGGTGACGGTGCCGACCTTGGGGTTCGGCATCTTGCCCTGCGGGCCGAGGACGCGGCCGAGCTGGCCGACGGATTTCATCATCTCCGGGGTCGAGATCGCGACGTCGAAGTCGGTCCAGCCCTCCTGGACTTTCTCGACCAGGTCCTGCCCACCGACGAAGTCGGCCCCGGCGGCCTCGGCGTCGCGGGCCTGCTGGCCCTGGGCGAAGACGGCGACGGTGACGTCCTTGCCAAGCCCGTGCGGCAGCGCCAGGGTCCCGCGCAGCTGCTCGTCGGCGTGGCGGACGTTGACGCCGAGCAGGACGTGCAGCTCGACGGTCTCGTCGAATTTGGCGCTGGCGGTCTCCTTGACCAGCGAGATCGCCTCCGCCGGGGGGTAGGCGTGATCGCGGTCGACCTTGTCGTACTGCGCGCGGAATCGTTTGCCGTGGGCCATCGAAGTTCTCCTAGGCGACGTCGACGCCCATCGAGCGGGCGGTGCCGGCGATGATCTTCTTCGCGGCGTCGATGTCGTTGGCGTTGAGGTCGGGCATCTTCCGTTCGGCGATCTCTTCGATCTGCTTCTCCGAGATCGTCCCGACCTTGTTGACGTGCGGCTCGCCCGAGCCCTTCGGGATTTTGATCGCTTCCTTGATCAGGACCGCGGCGGGCGGCGTCTTCGTGATGAAGGTGAAGGAGCGGTCCTCGTAGACGGTGATTTCCACCGGGATGACCGTCCCGCCTTCGCCCTGGGTCTGGGCGTTGAAGGCTTTGCAGAAATCCATGATGTTGACGCCGTGCTGGCCCAGCGCCGGGCCGACCGGCGGCGCCGGGTTGGCGTTGCCTGCCTGGATCTGCAGCTTGATGAGGGTGAGGACTTTCTTAGCCATAAGCGGGTTGCGGAGGGTAGCGGTCTTTCGCGACCTAGATCTTCTTGACCTGGTCGTAGCCGACCTCGACCGGGGTCTCCCGACCGAAGATCGAGACCAGCACCTTGAGTTTCGCCGCGTCCTCGTTGATCTCGGCGATCTCGCCGGAGAAGTCGGAGAGCGGGCCGGAGATGACTTTGACCGATTCGCCGATCGCGAACTGCGCCTGGGTGCGCGGCCGCTCCGCGGTCTCGCGGTGCAGGAGGCGGTCGACCTCGGGTTTGGAGAGCGGCACCGGTTTGTTGCGGGAGCCGACGAAGCCGGTGACGCCGGGGGTGTTCTTGACCAGGCCCCAGGCGTCGTCGGTCATCTCCATGTTGACGAGGACGTAGCCGGGCATCGTCCGTTTCTCGGTCTGGACTTTCTGCCCGTCCTTCATCTCGGAGACCTGCTCGGTGGGGACGACGACCTGCCGCACGTTGCGGTTCTGGCTCATCGTCTGCACCCGGTGCTCGAGGTTGTGCTTGACCTTGTTCTCGTGCCCGGAATAGGTGTTGATCACGTACCAGCGATACATCAGTAGAAGCCTTTGTTCGGGATCCCCTAGAGGATCAGCTGAATGAGCTCGTTGAAGACTGCGTCGAGGGCGCCGAGGTAGGCGGCCGCGACGGCGACGAAGAGGATGGTCACCGCAGTGGCCTGGATCAGCGTCTCGCGATCAGGCCACTGGACTTTCTTCAGCTCCGCCCAGCAGGATAGGAGGAAGCCGATGAAACCGCCGCGCTGGCGTTCGACCTTCGCCTGTTTCTGCTTCTTGGCGAGCTGCTCGCGCTCGCGCCGCTTCTGCTCCTCGCGCTTGCGCTTCTCCGCTTCCTTCTGCGCCTTCGCTTCGGCGCGGCGGGAGGAGCGGGGCTTGGGGGAGTCCGGAAGCTCGGTCTCGCTCTCGGGGACGCCGGCGGCGATCCTGGCCTCGACCGCTTCGACGTCGGCTACCTCGCCGGACTTGCCGGTCTGCGTGTCGTGCTGAGCACGCGAAGCGTCCTCGAGCCCGTCGCCGGAGCGTTTCTGTTCTTCAGCTTCCCGAGCCCGGCGCTCGGCCTTGCGCTGTGCGCGGGTTTTCGCCATCGGGAGCTACCGGGTCTCTTTATGAGGGGTGTGACGGCCGCACCAGCGGCAGAACTTGCGCATCTCGATGCGGTCCGGCGTGTTCCGCCGGGACTTGTTGGTCTGGTAATTCCGCCGCTTGCACTCTTCGCAAGCCATCGTCACCGCGATGCGGACATCTCCGCGAGCCATCTTCTCCCTCGTTCCGTGCCTGAAGGACTGTCGTTACAGAAGAAAAACCCCGGGCCGAGGCGCGAGGCTGGGCAGAAGGATAGCGCCCTGGGGCGCCCAAGCGCGCTTAGAGTCCGAGCGTCTTGGCGATGATGTTGCGCTGGATCTCCGAGGTGCCGCCGTAGATCGTCGAGACCAGGGAGCTGCGGACGAGGCGCTCCATGTCGTACTCAGAGGAGTAGCCGTAGCCGCCCATCATCTGCATCCCCTCCAGGGTCGTGCGCTTGGCGACCTCGGTGACGAAGAGCTTCACCATCGACGCCTGCTGGGGCAGCATCCGGTCGGGGTCCTCGTCGACCAGACTCGCGACCCAGTGGGTCATCAGCCGCGCCGCCTGCAGGTCGGTGGCGAGGTCGGCGATGCGGTGCTGGAGCGCCTGGAAGGAGCCGATCGGGCGGTCGAACTGGCGGCGCTCCTTGACGTAGAGGAGGAGGTCGTCGAAGGCGCGCTGGGCGATGCCGAGGTTGGTCGCGGCAAGGATCAGGCGCTCGACGTTGAGCCCGGCCATCAGCTGCGTCCAGGCCTGGTCGACCTCGCCGAGCACGTCCTCCTCGCGGGCGGCGCAGTCGGTGAAGTAGAGGTGGTTGGTCTCGCGGCCGCTCATCGTCTCGATCGGGACGACCTCCATCCCCTCGGCCGCGCGCGGCACCCAGACCATCGTCAGCCCCTCGTGCTTGTTCGGCCCGCGGGTGGTGCGACAGACGACGAGGACGTGGTCGGAGATGTGGGCGTTGGAGCAGAAGACCTTCTGGCCGTTGAGGACGAAGCCGCCGTCGACGCGCTCGGCCTTGCAGGTGAGGGCGCCTACGTCGGAGCCGGCCTCGGGCTCGGTCATCGCGATCGCCTCGACCGAGCCGGAGGCGATCCCGCCGAGGACCTTCTTCTTCTGCGCCTCGGTGCCGAAGCGCTGGGTGGCGCCGGCGACGATCAACGTCGTCGCGTAGCCCCCGATCGGCGCCAGCCCCCGCGCCGTCTCTTCCATGAACAGGCAGGCGTCGAGCATCGTCCCGCCGGAGCCGCCGTACTGCTCCGGGATCGTCACCCCCAGCCACCCCAGCTCGGCCATCTGGTTGTAGATGTCGAAGTTGTGGTGGTCGCGGTAGCCGTTGGTCAGCCGCTCGCGCTGGTCCGCCGTCCCGCACTCGCGATCGCAGAAGTCGCGGATCGCGTCGACGAAGTCCTTCTGCTCGTCGGTGAGGGCGAAGTCCACGGGGGCAGCCTAGCCCTCGAGGAAGCGACAGATCTTTAAGGCGCTCCTCGGAGCGCCTTAACCCCGATTATCTTGAACTCATGGAAGCCGAGGCTGAACCAAAGGCGCCACAGAGCCTGCAGGAAAAGGTCAAGAGATGGCGAGAGCTATGGGACGAAGTTCCCACGGCCCAGGTCGAGCCTTATGGGCGGGTTCTCGCGCCAGAGTCTTTACATCAATTGATGCTTCTCCTCGGGCAGCTGGCCATGCTTGACATTGGTGCTTGGAGAGGTCAAGCCGACTGCAAGTGGAAACTCGATTCCTCCTTAGTACGCCGATGGAAGGAGCACCGGGAATTCATGGGTCCGGCCTACCCGCTTGACGAGGCAAGGCTGAGACGACATGAGAAAGCCGTAATTGAGAGATGTCGAGAGGCTGGATTTCTTGAGCCAAACGCCGAGTTGGAACTGCTTGCGAAATTGCAGCACCACGGGGGCGCTACTCGCCTGCTGGACTGCACTCGGAATGCCTTCGTTGCACTCTGGTTCGCTTCTCAGGGACCTCTAGACAGCGACGGAATTCTTGTGGGATTTCGCCTGAGCTCGGATCGAGCTTTGAAGCTGGATACCAAGATGCTCGAATGCACGGTGGACGAACTCCTCCAAGAGGCCGAAGGGCGTCTCCTGTGGTGGCAGCCTCGTCAATCACATCCACGCATCGCAGCGCAACAAGCTTTATTCGTCTTCAGCGAGCACGTAGATAGGCCGTGGGGATCCGTAAACCTCACCGGCGAAAGAGATATGACCGGAATCGGAGATGTTCCGGGAATTGTCTCGATGCTCGTTTCCAGCGACCTGAAGCAGTCATTGGAGCCTTGCTGGGAACCAGTTTTTGGCTTTGCCGAGGAGACGCTCTTCCCCGACTTCGACGGTTTCGCTAGCTCCCAAGGAATCTCGAAATCATTCCCCCATGGGTTTCCTATCTAGCCGTGCCTTCCACCGCAGGCGAATCCGCCCTCGGAACAAGGGTGGCGAACCTCTAGTGGCCGAGGTAGAGCGCGGCAGAGAGTTCCCGTTTTCGCCAGCGATACCTTGCTTGAGAAGCCCGGAACGAGACTCGAACTCGTGACCCCTTCCTTACCATGGAAGTGCTCTACCAACTGAGCTATCCGGGCGGGTCGGCCCCCTGCGAAGCCGCACGCTCAGGATGATTCTAGACGGTGGGCGCGAAGCGGGGACGCGGCCTAGATGTATCTGGAGATCGGGAACTCGCAGTAGCGGAAGTTGAATTCGCGCACCAGGTTGTTGGCCTGCCGGGCGGCACTCACCAGGCGGACCACCATCTTGTTCGCCGACCCCGTTTCGCCCTTGGCCAGCTTCCGTCCCACGGCTTCGAAGAGTTCGGCCTCCTTCTTCACGTCTTTGAGCCATTTCGTGAGGAGGGCCGCGTCAGCCGACGGTTTCGGCACCTTCAGGAGCTGGGCGCGGGTCCGCTTCAGCGCCCGCGCCGCGGCGAAGAACTGCTTGGCGGCGGCGTCGAGCTTGCCCGCTTTCACCTTCTGCCGCACGCCCTGGAGGATCTTGTCGTTCGCTTCCCGGTTCTTCTTGCAGATCGGTTCCACCGCTTTGACGTATTCGTCTCGAGTGGTTTCCGCGGCGAACGCAGGGAGGGCACCGAGCAGGACGACGAGGAAGATGGCGAGGGAAAGCTTTCTCATGAACGACATTGTGACGACTCGGCGACGCCGACTGTTCAAGGGGCGGCGATGGGGGTGGACGGGGGCGCTCCGTCCCGCAGCAGCGTCGCCAGGTAGATGACGACCGGAGCCGAGCCGCGGTTGGCCGCTTCGTGGATGTCGGAGGGCTGCTCGACGATCCACTGACCGGCCCGGATGCGAGCGGTCTCGCCGGCCTCGAGCCGGCGGACCAGCGGCGGGCTCTGGTCGGACTCGCCCCGGCGGATCGTCGCCGCGCCGCGGCGGACGGTGTAGGTGAGGGTGCCAGAGGCGATCCGCGCGACCTGGGTGCCGAGGTGGCGGTGCAGGGCCAACTCCGCCTCCGGCTCGACGACGACACGGCTGAGGACCAGCGTGCGGCCGGGAGCGCCTTGGACGCGGTCGGTCTGGGCGAGGGCGCTGCGCACGGCGCCGGGCTCGGCCTTCGGCTGCCCGAACGCGCCCGGCAGGACCGCCCCGAGCGCGAAGGCGACGACGAGGGCAAGGCCGACGAGGAGGCGCGGTCTGGCGGCGGCTACGGAGATGGCGCGCAGCCTAGGCGGCGTCCCGGATGAACGGTCGACGCCCGCCGATGTGTAGCTTGCCGGGGGAATGCGCGGCCGAATCTTCCTCTCGCTCGCGATCGTCCTCTGCGCCATCGCGATGGTCGCCGCCGGCTGCGGCGGCGGCTCCGACGATCCCTCCCGCCCCGCTCCCGCGGCGACCGAGTTCCCCTCGGCGAAGGGGAAGACGATCGAAGAGCTGCTGCGCGACTCGGGAGCGAAGGAAACGAACCTGGTGATCGCGCCGGCGGGGCTGGTCTACGACGTCGGCGAGAACCGCTTCGCCTTCGGCGTCTTCACCACCGGCAAAGAACAGGTGGACGACGCCGACGTCGCCCTCTACTTCGCCAAAGACGAAAAGGGACCGGTGCAGGGGCCGCTGCCGGCGCGGGTCAGCTCGCTGGAGACGAAGCCCGCCTATCGCGCTCGGGGGGCGGGCGAGGGACCGGGAGAGGCGACGACGGCCTATGTGGTCCCCGAGGTCGACTTCGACCGCAAAGGCGCCTGGGTGGCGATCGCGATGCTCAAAGGCGAGGACGGGCTGGAAGCCTCACGGGTGCCGAGCCCGATCGTCGGCAAATACCCGGGGGTGCCGAACGTCGGGGAGAAGGCGCCGGTGATCCATACGCCGACCGAGGCCGACGTCGGCGGCGACCTGACGAAGATCGACACGCGGGTGCCGCCCGACCAGATGCACGAGGTCGACTTCGCCGACGTGGTCGGGAAGAAGCCGATCGCGCTGATCTTCGCGACGCCGGCCTTCTGCCAGACCCGTGTCTGCGGCCCGGTCGTCGACGCCGCCCAGCAGGTCTCCGACTCCTTCGGCGACAAGGTGGAGTTCATCCACATGGAGGTCTACGAGGACAACGACCCCGGCAAGGGCGTCCGGCCCCAGATGCGCGCCTACGGGCTGCCGACCGAGCCCTGGGCCTTCCTGATCGACCGCCGGGGAATCGTCCGCGACCGCCTCGAGGGGACCTTCGGGGTCTCCGAACTGGAAGAGGCGACGCGGAAGATCGCCGGCAGCTAGCTTCGCCGCGAGCGGCGGCTCTTGCGCGTCGGCTTGGCGGCGTCGCGGAGGGTTCGTTCGCCGGCTTTCTCGGTCGCATCGCCCATCGTCATCTGGAACATCGCCAGCAGGGCGTCGGAGGCGAGGGGGCGCATCTTGTCGAGCGCCTCGCGCACCTTCGGCCAGTCCTCCTCCGGGCGGCCGGCTTTGTCGAACGGCTCCCAGATCTCGCGGACGAAGAGCTCGACGAAGGTGCGCGCGACCCGCTCGGAGCCGCGCCGCAGCTCCGCCGCGGTTTCGACCGCGGCCTGGGGGGAGACGCCGAGCTCGACCAGGGCGGCGCCGGCCCGCTGCAGGCGGGGGCTGATCACCTCGACCTTGCCGTCGGGGAGCCGGCGGAGGATGCCCAGCTCTTCTGAGCGGGCGAGCAGCTTCGGGTCGAAGGTCTCGACCCCCCAGGCTGCGGCCAGCTCGTCGACGTCGAAGATTTCGGGGTTCTCGTCCTCGAAGGGGGCGCGGACGGCGCGGGCGAAGTCGACCATCTCGCGCGAGGAGCCCTCGCTGCTCTCCAGCACGCGGCGGATCGCCTCGAGGTTGAGGCCCTCGGCCTGCATTTCCTGGGTCAGCTCGATCCGCGCGACGTGGTCCTCGTTGTAGTAGCCGGTGCGGCCGTGGACCTCGGGCGGCGGCAGCAGGCCGCGGGTCTGGTGGGCGCGGATGTTGCGGATCGTCATCCCGGTCCGCCGCGCCAGCTCGCCGATCGTCATCTTGCCGTCGGGCTTGGCGGTCCCCTTCCGGCTGCTCATCGGCCCATCGTAAGCGGGAAGCGCTGCCCGTTCATCTTCTTCGCCGCGTCCGAACAGAGGAATGCAACCGCCGCGGCGACGTCCTCGGCGGGGGTGAAGGTCGGGAAGTCCTCGCCCGGGTTCTCCTCCCGCATGCGCGGAGTGAGGATCGCGTCGACGACGACGATGTTGGCGGTGGCGCCGATGGGCTCGAAGCCGTCGGCGAGGGCGAGCGTCCATGCCTCCGCGGCGGCCTTGGCGGCGGCGTAGGCGGCGTTGGTGTTGGTCGGCGCCTGCGCCTGCTTCGCGGAGACGAGGACGAAGCGGCCGTGCGGGCCGGCGGCGATCTGGTCGTGGAAGGCGCGGGTGGTGTGCTGGACGGTGCGGACGAGGAGGTCGTGGAGGAGGTCCCAGTCCGAGAGCGGCGCCTCGTGCAGCGGCTCGCCGCCGCGCCAGCCGCCGACGAGGTGGACGAGGCCGTCGACGCGGCCGAAGCGCTCGACCAGGGCCGCGCACCAGGCGCGGGTGGCGTCCTCGTCGAGGAGGTCGACCGGGCGGCCGTCCCAGCGCTCCGGCGGGAGGCCGAGGTCGGCGGCGAGGGCGTCGAGTGCCTCTTGGCTGCGGTCGGTGCCGGCGACGATGGCGCCTTCCTCGGCAAGCCGCTGCGCGACAAGCGGCCCGAGGCCGCCGCCGACTCCGGCAATCGCGATCACGCGGTCATCGAGCATCGGGGCATCTTTTCAAGTGAGTGGAGGCGATCAAGCTGCCGTAATGTTCTGTCTGCTGCGCCTGTCATGATCATGGACATGGGAGCCACTACCCCAGCCAGCCCGCACAGACGTGAACGCGCGGTCAACCGGCGGGTCCAGGGAGACATCGGGGAGCTGTCGGCGATGGAGTGGCTCGGGAGCCAAGGAGCCACCGTCTGGGTGCCGTTCAACCACAGCCCTCATGTGGATCTGATGGCGGAGTGGGGCGAGGATCTCCTGAGGGTCCAGGTGAAGACGTCGACCTTTCGCACGATCAAGAAATCAGGTGACGAGCGTTGGCATATCGCGATCGCGACGAACGGCGGGAATAGAAGCTGGACGGGGCTGACGAAGAAGTTCGATCCGGCTCAAGTCGATTACCTCTTCGTGCTGGTAGGGGATGGCCGGCGCTGGTTCATCCCCGCAGGATTGGTGGAGGCCGCTCGCTCTTTGGCCTTAGGAGGGCGGAAGTACTCCGAGTTCGAGGTCGAGCGAGGAACCAACTTGGAAGCAGCCGTTTACTCGCGCGGCCATCTCAATAGAATTGTGTCTCCAACCGCGGGGGAGTGCCAGAGCGGTCAAATGGACTTGACTGTAAATCAAGCGGCTATGCCTACGCAGGTTCGAATCCTGCCTCCCCCATCAAGCAGCAGCGGACAGGTGTTGCTGCGCCCGAAACGTCAGATGACGATCCCGAAGAGGCCCTGCGAGGAGGCAGGATTTGTCGCCGGTGACCGACTTCGCGTACGGGCTGACGGCGAGGGTCGCGTCCTTCTCGAGCGGATCGAGCCCCTCCCGACCGAGCTAGCTCCGGTCTAGCCTGCGGACGCTTCGAGCCGCGCCTTCATCTGTTCGTTGAAGGCGGTGAGGGCGGAGAAGGGGCGCATGAAGACGGTCAGCTCGCGGACGCGGCCCTCCTCGTCGAGCTCGAGGAAGTCGATCCCCTCCAGCTCGCGGTCGCCGACCTTCGCCTTGAAGCGCAGGGCGACGGTGTTCTCGTCGCCGAGCTCGTCGGTGTAGGTGAGGTCCTCCAACGTCGCCGCCACGTGGGTGAGGACGGCGAGGACGGTGTCGCGGCCCTCGAAGCCGCGGAACAGCACCGGGCTGTGGAGGACGACGTCCTCGCGCAGCGTCTCCGTGAGCAGATCGAGGTCCTTGGCCTCGGCGGCGCGGCGGAACGGGTGGGGATCGGGCATCGGCTCACTGTAGCTCTGAGATACTCGCGGCGTGCCAAGCGATCGCTTCTGGTCCAGGCTCTCCAACTCCCTCGGCGCCACCGGGCTGCGGACCGTCGGCAAGCTGAACGCGCCCCTCTACCGGCTCTCCGGTGGGCGCATCGGCGGGAAGATCGGCAAGGCGCCGGTCCTGCTGCTCACGACCACCGGCCGCAAGTCCGGGCAGCCGCGCACGGCACCGGTCCTCTACCTTGCCGACGGCGACCGCTTCGTCGTCATCAACACCAACGCCGGCAACGCGAAGACGCCGGCTTGGTCACTCAACCTGCGGGCGAACCCGGAGGCCGAGGTCGAAGTCGGCCGCAGGCGGGTCAAGGTGCGGGCCCGGCTGGCCGAGGGGGAGGAGCGCGCCGAGCTCTGGCGCCGGCACATGGAGCAGTACTCCGGCTGGGAGTTCTACGAGTCGAAGCTAGACCGCGAGATCGGCGTCTTCGTTCTAGAGCCGGTTTGAGGCGCAGCTAGCTTGCTTCACGAAGCATTTGCGCCTCCGGGAGGCGCTTCAGCTTCTTCAGCGTGTTGTTCTCGATCTGGCGGATCCGCTCGCGGGTGACGCCGAAGGTGCGACCGACTTCCTCCAACGTCAGCGGTTCTTTGCCGGCGAGGCCGTAGCGAAGTTCGATCACCTGCCGCTCGCGATCGGGCAGCGCTTCCAGCGCCTTCTTCACGCCCTCCTTCTGCAGGTGCTCGCTCGCTTCCTCGAAGGGCTCCAGCACGGCGTCGTCGGCGACGAAGTCGCCGAGCTCCGATTCGTCCTCGTCCCCCACCGGTTTCTCCAGCGAGACCGGCAGCTGGGCGACGCGGAGGATGTCCCGCACGTCGGAGACCGGCCAGCGCAGCTCCTCGGCGATCTCCGCCGGCTCGGGCTCCCGCCCCAGTTTCTGCACGAGCTGCCGTTCGACGTGGGCGACCCGGTTCAGCTTCTCGACCATGTGGACGGGGATGCGGATCGTCCGCGCCTTGTCGGCGATCGCCCGCGTCACCGCCTGGCGGATCCACCAGGTCGCGTAGGTGGAGAACTTGTAGCCGCGGCGGTAGTCGAACTTCTCGACCGCGCGGATCAGCCCCAGCGAACCCTCCTGGATCAGGTCGAGGAAGCTCAGCCCGCGGCCCAGATAGCCTTTCGCGATCGAGACGACGAGGCGCAGGTTGGCCTCCACCATCTGCCGCTTCGCCAGCATGTCGCCGCGCTCGATCCGTTTCGCCAGTTCGACCTCCTGCGCCGCGGTCAGCAGGTCGACCTGCCCGATCGCCCGCAGGTAGAGCCGCAGCGAGTCGAGGCTCGGCTCGACGGTCAGGTCGAGCTCTTCTTTTTTCGCCGGGGCGCCGCTCTCGCCGCTCCGCTGCGCCTTGTAAGCGCTGACGCCGTCCTCGGCGATCACGTCGACGCCGTGCTCGACCAGGTGGGCGTGGAGCTGGGAGACCTGCTCCTTGGTGACCTCCACCTCCTCGAGCGCCGAGGAGATCTGCTCGAAGGTCAGGTAGCCGCGCTCGCGACCCTGCGCGATCAGGGCCTGGAGCTCCTCGACCTCGCCGATCGGGCCGGCCCCCTCGCGCTCGACGACCTCCGGCGCGGTCTCCAACGGTTCGATGGTCACTGCCTCCGCTCCCTCTCCCAATTCGCGGCGGCCGGCCCTGAAGCTCCGACCGCGGCGGATTATAGGCGGAAAATTTTCCCCAACGCCCGACAACTTCTGTCGCTTACTATTCGTTAGCCGATGGCCACCCCGCCCCCCGCCACCTCCACCACCCCCGACGTCCAGGCCGCGCTGCCCGCGACGCAGGTGAGCCTCTCGCGCGTCGGGGTGACCGGCGTCGAGAAGGTGATCCGGGTCAAGACCGACGGCGTCGAGAACCTCTTCTACGCCGGCTTCGAGTGCTTCGTCGACCTCAACCCGCAGCAGGCGGGCGTCCACATGTCGCGCTTCGAGGAGATCGTCGGCGAGGCGATCGACGAGGTCGTGCTCGGCGAGACCTTCAAAGCCGAGATCCTCGCCGCCCACGTCGCCGAGCGGGTACGCGAGCGCCAGGGAGGCGAGCGGGCCGAGGTCTCGATCACCGCCCGCTACCCGGAGACGGTGAAGACGCCGGAAACCGGCAAGAGCACCCAGGAGATCTACGTCCTCTACGGCACCGCCGTCGCCTCCGCGCGCGGCACCCGCACCCTGACCGGGGTCGAGGCGCAGGGGATGACCGCCTGCCCCTGCGCGCAGGAAGCGGTCGCCGCCCTCGCCCGCGAGCGCCTTGCCGACGACGGCTTCGGCGACGAGGAGATCGAGCGGATCATCGAGCTGGTCCCGGTCGCCACCCACAACCAGCGCGGCATCGGCACCCTCCACGTCGGCTGCCCCGAGGGCGGCCCGGCCTGGATCGAGGCGCCGGAGCTGCTGCGGATCGTCGAGAGCTCGATGAGCTCGGAGATCTACGAGCTGATGAAGCGCACCGACGAGCGCTCCGTCGTCGTCAAGGCCCACGAACATCCGCGCTTCGTCGAGGACTGCGTGCGCGAGATGGTCCGCCAGGTCGTCGAGGACTACCCCGACCTGCCCGACGGGACCTTCGTCATGGCCCGCCAGGAGAACCTCGAGACGATCCACCGCCACAACGTCGTCGCCGAGCGCTACGGCACCCTCGGCGATCTGCGGGCCGAGCTGAGCAGCGGCGAGCATCAGGCGCATCACGTGACGATGCGCGAGTGGCTCGAGGCGCCGACCTCTTAGAACCAGCATCGGCGGTGGGAGGGAACTGACCCCCTCCCCCGGAGACCGTTGCGCAGCTGAGTCGCCCCGCGCTTCGAGTCGTGGTCTCTGAGCCTCCGTGGGAGGGGGTCAGTTCCCTCTCTCAACCATGCTGGCGCCAGAGACGTTGGAGAGGGAGCCAGATGCCCCTTTCCCGGAGGCTCCAGAGACCACGTTGGCGCCCTAGCTGCGGATCAGCTGCGCGACGGTCTCCGGGGAAGGGGCATCTGGCTCCCACCCCTACGCCGCTGAATTCAGCTTCGACGCTGCCCGTTCCCGCTCCAACGCCTCAATCCGCTTGCGCAATCCGAAGAAGTAGTCGGCGCCGCTGAGGACGGTGACGGCTAGGGCGAGGTAGACGAGGATGTCGACGCCGAGGGGGGCGGGGTTGGTGGCGATCAGGGCGATGACGGCGGCGATCTGGAGGACGGTCTTCAGCTTGCCGAGCCAACTGGCGGCGATGACGATGCCGCGCTCGGCGGCGATCGTGCGGAGGATCGTGACGGCGATCTCGCGGGCGATGATCACCATCGCCACCCAGGCCGCGAGCCGGCCGAGAGAGACCAGCGAGACGAGGGCGCCGGTGATCAGCAGCTTGTCGGCGAGCGGGTCCATCAGCTTGCCGAAGGTCGTGATCGAGTCGCGGGAGCGGGCGAAGTAGCCGTCGAGGCCGTCGGTCAGGGCCGCCAGGGCGAAGACGGCAGCGGCGAGGGTGTCGCCGTTCGGCGTCTCCCCCAACAGGGCGACGATCACCACCGGCACGGCGAGGATGCGCAGCAGCGTCAGGGCGTTGGGGAGGTTGAGCGGGAACATCCCCGCTCACCTACCCCCGGCGGGCGCCGGGACTTCCGCGTCCTTCTTCGCGAAGTACTCCTCGCCCTCGATGCTGACCTTGGGCAGCAGGCGGTCCATCCAGCGCGGCAGCCACCAGGCGCGCTTGCCGAGCAGCACCATCACCGCGGGCACCAGCAGGCAGCGGACCAGGGTCGAGTCGATCGCGATCGCCACGGCTAAGCCGACGCCGAACTCCTTCACGAGCGGGTCGCCGTTGAGGACGAAGCTGGTGAACACGCAGACCATGATCGCCGCCGCGGAGGTGATCACCCGGCCGGTGTTGGCGAGCCCTTCGACCACCGCCCGGCGCTCGTCGCCGGTCTGCTCGAAGTGTTCGCGCATCTGCGTCAGCAGGAAGACCTCGTAGTCCATCGAGAGCCCGAAGAGGATCGCGAACATCAGCAGCGGCACGAAGCTGACGATCGGGATCGCGTGGTCGAGCCCGATCAGCGACGAGCCCCAGCCGAGCTGGAAGACGGCGGTGACGATCCCGTAGGCCGCGGCGACCGAGATCAGGTTCATCGCCGCCGCCTTGATCGGGACCAGCAGCGAGCGGAAGGCGACGAGGAGGACGACGAAGCTGAGCGCGACGACGATCGCGATCATCAGCGGCAGCTTGTCGGCGATCTGGGTCGCGAGGTCGATGTAGCCGGCGGTCTGGCCGCCGACGAAGGAGTCGGCCTCGGTCCCCTTCAGCGCCTCGGGGATGACGGTGGCGCGGAGGTCTTCGACCAGGTCGACGGTCTCGTCCGCCCACGGCTCCGATTTGGAGACGACGGTGAAGACGGCCGCGGTGCCCGCTTTGTCGAGGGTCGGTTCGCCGACGGCGGCGATGTCCGGGGCGCCCCCGATCTCCTTCTCCAGCCGCGGCAGCACCTGTTTCGCTTCCGCCGGCGAGGTGAATTCCGAGGCGATCAACAGCGGGCCGTTGACGCCGGGGCCGAAGCCCTTGTTGAGCGCGTCGTAGGCCTGGCGCGAGGTCGTGTCCTCCGGCAGGGCGCTGACGTCGTTCTGCCCCAGCTCGAGCTGGAAGATCGGCAGCGCGAGGACGACGAGGACCAGCAGCGAGACGACGGTCGCGGCCCCGGGGCGGGCGGACACCCGTTCCGCCCAGCGCCGCCAGCCGTGTGGCTCCTTGTCATCCGGGTGGGTCTTGCCGAGCTTGACCCGCAGCGAGTCGATGCGCGGGCCGAGGGCGCCGAGCATCGCCGGCAGCAGCGTCGTCGCGGCGAGGACCGCGACCACCACCGCGACCGCGGCGGTGAAGCCGAGGGTGGCGACGAGGGGGATGCCGGCGAAGGCGAGCGAGCAGAGGGCGATGACGACGGTGAAGCCGGCGAAGACGACGGCGCCGCCGGCGGTCGCGGTGGCGCGGGCGATCGACTCGCGCATCTCCATCCCGTCGGCGAGCTGGAGTTTGTGGCGGGTGACGATGAAGAGGGCGTAGTCGATGCCGACCCCGAGGCCGATCATCGTCGCCAGCGTCGCCGCCACCCCCGGCACGTCGAGCACGTGCTCGAGCAGGCGGATGATCGAGAGCGCGCAGAGCAGGCCGACCACTGCGGAGACGATCGGCAGCATCATCGCCGTCGCCGTGCCGAAGGCGAAGAGGAGGATGATCACCGCCGCGGCGAGGCCGATCGCCTCGCTGGTCTCGGTCTCGGGTTTGGAGAGCTGCTGGCCGACGTAGCTGCCAACCGAGGTCTCGAGCCCGGCGGCGCGCGCGGGCTCGGCCGCGTCGAGGATCTCCTCCGCCTGCTCCTCGTTGATGTCCCCCGGCCCGACGTCGAGGACGACCGGGACGTAGCCGATCGACCGGTCCTTGCTGAGGAAGGAGGCTCCCTGCTCGGTCAGGGGACTGACAGCCGAGTTGACCTCCTCCAGCCCGTTCAGGCGCTTGACGGTTTCGGACACCGCGCTCGCGTACCGCGGCTGGGTCAGCTTCCCCCGCGGGGCTTCGAAGACCAGCGGGTTGCTGCCGTAGGCCTGCTCGGGCAGGTCGTCTTCGAGCAGTTCGGTCGCCTTGGTCGAGTCGGTGCCCGGCAGCGTCAGGTTTTCGCTCGTCTTGCTGCCGAGCGCCTGGGCGACCAGCAGGAGGGCGATCGCCAGGGCGATCCAGGCCGCGATCACGGGCCAGTGCCGGCGCGAGCTGAAGCGTCCGATCGCGTAGAGGGGACCGGTCACGGTCCCATCATCTCCTCCGGAGGGGGCGTTTCGCCGGTCTCGAACGCCTCGGGCACCGCTTCCAGCGGCCCGGCGCCGAGAGCGCGGCGGATCAGGACCAGCCGCTGCGCCTGGTTCGCCGCCATCGCGGCGATCGCCGGTCGCGGCCAGGCGATGGTCAGCTCGGCGACCGCGTTCAGCTCGGCGTCGATCGTCGCGCTTTCAAGCTCGTAGAGGAACCCGAGGGCGTCGCGTCGCGTCGCCAGGCCATCGGCCTCGATTACTTCCGCGGGCGGGTCGGATTCCCCGTCGAGGCCGCGCAGGATCTTCGTCGTCTCGTTCGCGTGTTCCTGTTCCTGGGCGCGGAAGGCGCGGGCCGTCGCCAGGTCGGCGCCCCGCAGCGCGGGCAGCGCCTCGCCGTAGGCGTCGATCGCGGCGAGCTGGCGGCCGAGGATCTCGTTCAGCACCCGCACGTCGGCCTCCTTGTCGACGGCCGGGTCGCTGCCGCCGCCGCAGGCGACGAGGCCGCCGGCGAGAGCGGTGAGGATGGCTCCAAGGATGAGGGCGCGGCGCATGGCGCGACGCCGCATGATTCGGTTCGGTGCCATGACGGGGAGGCGAAGCCTATGAGCTCAGACAGCGTCCGCGCGCTCGCGGCCCTCGCCGAGGAGGTCCACCGCTGCCGCCTCTGCCCGCGGCTGGTCGAGTGGCGCGAGGCGCAGGCGGCGAACCCGCCACGCCGCTACCAGGGGCAGGAGTACTGGGCGCGGCCGATCTCCGGCTTCGGCGACCCGGAGGCACGGGTGGTCATCGTCGGCCTGGCGCCCGCCGCCCACGGCGCCAACCGCACCGGCCGGATCTTCACCGGCGACCGCTCCGGCGACTGGCTCTACGCGGCCCTCCACCGCGCAGGCTTCGCCAACCAGCCGACCTCGGAGTGGCGCGGGGACGGGCTCGAGCTGCGCGACGCCTACGTCACCGCCACCGTCCGCTGCGCCCCTCCCGCCAACAAGCCGACCCCGGAGGAGCGGGACACCTGCCTCCCCTACCTGCGGCGCGAGCTGGACCTGCTGGAGCGCTGCAAGGTGATCCTCGCCCTCGGCGCCTTCGGCTGGGACGGCTTCCTGCGCGCGGCGCGGGCGCTGGGCGAGGAGGTGCCGCGGCCGCGGCCGAAGTTCGGCCACGGGGCCGAGGCGGACGTCGGCCGCTGGCGGCTGCTCGGCTGCTACCACCCGAGCCAGCAGAACACCTTCACCGGGACGCTGACGGCGCCGATGACCGACGAGGTCCTGCAGCGGGCGCGGGCGCTGGCGGGGTAGCCGACTCACCGATCTGGAGCATTGCTGGAACTTTCTCCACCGGTGCAGGGTCTCTACTGCGCTGACGAGCTACCTAGGGGGAGGACTCATTGCGCAGGCCAAGGATCAAGCGGACGACGGAGGAGATCGAGATCCCGGACGGGGACGTCTACCTCCTGCGACCAAGCGCCGAGAGCGACATCAGGATCGAGAAGCCGGACGGGGAGGAACGGCGGCTGCTCGCCGCGGTGAACGGAGAGCGGACCGTCGAGGAGCTGCGGGAGGAGTTCGGGGCGAAGGAGGTCGACGAGCTGATCGCGCAACTGCAGGAGCTCGAGGTGGTCGAGGACGCGGCCGACGACGAGCTGCTCGAGCCCGGCGAGCTGGAACGGTTCGACCGCCAGCTGCGCTACTTCAGCGACGTCGGGACGGGCGGGATCACGCCCTCGGAGTGCCAGGAGCGGCTGCGGGAGGCGAAGGTGGCGGTGCTCGGAGTCGGCGGCCTCGGCGCCTGGGCCGCCTGGGCGCTTGCCTGCTGCGGCGTCGGCGAGATGTGGCTGGTCGACGGCGACCGCGTCGAGGTCAGCAACTTCAACCGCCAGATCCTCTACACGGAGGCCGACGTCGGCCTGCTCAAGGTCGAGTGCGCAGCGTCGCGGCTGCGCGCCTTCAACTCGAGCTCCCGGATCACCGCCACCGCGCAGCGGCTGGAAAGCGAGGCGGACATCGCGGAGTTCATCGCCGGCTCCGACGTCGTCGTCGACGCCGCCGACTGGCCCGCGCACGACATCGAGCGCTGGTGCAACGCCGCCTGCTTCGCCGCCGGCATCCCTTACATCACGATGAGCCACTTTCCACCGGTGGCGCGGGTCGGCCCGTTCTACGTCCCCGGCAAGACCGGCTGCTACGTCTGCCAGGAGATCGCCTATCGGCGGGAGTACCCGCTCTTCGACGCGATCGCCGAGCAGCGGCGGGCGAAACCGAGCCCGGCGGCGACGCTCGGGCCCGCCTGCGGGATGATCGGCGGCCAGGTCGGGATGGAGGTGCTGCACCTGCTCACCGGGCTGAGCCGGCCTTCGACGCAGGGGGTCTCCCAGATCTACGACCTGAGGACGATGGAGCTCCGACGCGAGCAGGTGGTGCCGGAGCCCGAGTGCCCGATCTGCGGCGAGATGCCGCACGAGAGCCTGGAGGAAGAGGTGGTCCCGGGCGGGTAGGTTTCGCCCGATGCGGCTCGCCACCCCTCTCGTGATCGTCGCCCTGCTCGCGGTGGCGGCGGGCTGCGGCGACTCGGCTTCGGAGGAGACGACCACCGCTCCGCCGGTCGAGCGCGGCGACTCGAAGGAGAGGGTGCGGGCAGCGTGGCAACGGAGCCCGGACTGCGAGCGGCCGCAGAGGGCCTCGCGGTGGGGCTGCTCGGTCGGCGCCTACCGGTGCCAGGCGGTCGTCGTCGACCGCGGCTGGTCGGTCAGCTGCGCGAAGCCGGGCGAGTCGATCGCCTTCAGGGTCCGTCCCGGCTGATCCCGCGCGCGGCCAGGCGGGCCGCGGGGTCGAGGAAGAGCACGAGCCAGAGGTAGGGCGCGACGTTCGGCGCCAGGAAGGCGAGCGGGACCGAGAGCAGGAAGACGCCGGCGATGTAGGTGCTGCGGATCTGGTTTTCGCGGTGGGCGCGGTCGTCGACCTTGGTCAGCCCGCGGCGGCGGGCGTCGGCTCCCATCAGCAGCCCGAGCAGGACGACGAGCGCGAGGTTGGCCGAGTAGAGGACGACGGCCGGGGTCTGGCCGCCGTACTCCCCCAGCACCTCGCTGCTGAAGGGGATGAGGACGATGAAGCCGAGGTAGAGCAGGTTGAGCCCGATCAGCCGCCCGTCGAAGGCCTCGACTTCGGCGAAGAAGCGGTGGTGGACGACCCAGAAGCGGCCGATCACGGCGAAGCTGATCGCGTAGGCGAAGAAGTCTTCCCGCAGGTTCCAGAGGGCGTCGTCGATCTGCCCCTCGCTCAGCCCCTTGTCGATCCCGAGGTTGAGGACCAGCAACGTGATCGCGATCGAGAAGACGCCGTCGCTGAAGGCGACGATGCGCCCGAACTCGATCTCGTTCTCCTCCCGCCGCCTCACCGTCCGCTCTCCCGCCACCCGCGGATCATCTCCCCCGGCCGCGACGGAACCGAGACCCGATCCCTCCTAGAATGACCCGAGCGCGCCGGCGTAGCTCAGTTGGTAGAGCACTTCATTCGTAATGAAGGGGTCCCCGGTTCAAGTCCGGGCGTCGGCTCTATTCGCCGATCTCCGGGAGCTCGCCGTGAGCTTCCCGCAGCTCAGCGAGGTCCGCCAGATCTCGTTCCCTTCCCACCGCCCGCTTCATCGCCACCAGGTCGGCGAGAGAGCAGATCGGCGCTTCGACGCCGTCCACCTTTTTCGTCTCGGCCCGGGCGAGCAGGTCGGAGAAGCGGATGCCCGCGGCTGCCTCGGAAACCAGGTCGAGGTCGCCGATCTCCGTTGCCAGGTGGATGTTGCGCCCCGCCGCGATGCTGTCCTGCGGCACCGGAGATCCGTCGGGACGAGTCGCCTGCCACTTGTCTACGAGCGCCTGGATCTTCCGCACGTTGTCCGGGTCTGGATCGAAGACCGCATCGACGTCCCGGGTCGCCCGGACGACGCCGTGCCGGATCAGGGCGATGCCGCCGACCAGCACGTATCGAACCCCTGCCTGGTTCAGATCTTCGAGGATGCGGCCGAAGCCGCTCACTTGCCGGCCGCGGCAAGCTCGAGTGCCTGAACCGACAAGGCGATCCCCTCCGCGAGCAGCTCTTCGGGATCGCGGGCAGCGTCACGGATCAGGCGGTAACGACGCCATTCCCGCCCGGCGACATCGTCCTCACCACGTTCTTCCGCCGCCCTTGCCCGCGCACTTGCCTCGTTGAGCCTCTCGTGCGAATCCATGGAAACAGGATAAGTCGAGGATCTACTTCTTCTTTTTCTGGCGGCGTTCGAGGACTTCGCCGAAGGCCTTCTCGATTTCGGTGGTGAGGCTGAGGCGGAAGGTGGCGTTGAGGGCGTCGAAGGCGAGGGGGCGGAGGCGGCCGATGGCGGCGATGATCTCCTCCCAGCCCTCCTCGGGGCGGCCGGCGTCGTCGAAGGGCTTCCAGACGTTCTCGACGAAGAGGTCGACGAAGGTGCGGGCCGAGGCCTGGGAGTTGCGGTTGAGCCTTTCTATCGCGGCGAGGGCGGCGGGGAGCTCGATCCCCATCGCCATCACTTCTTCGGCGGCGCGGACGAGGGCGGGGCTCGGCGCTTCGTAACGGTCGTCGCCGAGGTCGACGAGGAGGCCGAGCTTCTTCGCTTTCTCGATCAGCCGGTCGTCGTCGGTGCCGAACTTCTCGGCCAGCTCGGCGCGCTCGTAAACCTCGGGCGCCTCGGTGGCGAAGGGGGCGGTGACCGCCTGGCGCAGGCCGACGAAGCGGTCGGCGTCGGCCCCGTGCTCGCCGATCAGCCGCGAGATCGCGCTCAGCTTGAAGCCCTCCGCCTGCATCTCCTGGATCAGGCGCAGGCGGGCGACGTGCTCGGGGCCGTAGTAGCCGACCCGGGCGCGCACCTCGGGCGGCGGCAGCAGGCCCCGCGACTGGTGGTTGCGGATGTTCCGCACCGACATCCCCGTCTCGTAGGCGAGCTGCTCGACGGTGAGGTTCGCCTCGGCGGCACCGGGATCGGCTTGGGAATCGGCTTTCTTGGCCATTCCAGAAGTCTACCTTGAGAATGTAACCTCGTTTGAGGTAACGTTTATGTGGGAACAAGCTTCTGGCAATCCACTTAAGGACCCCCTATGAACTTCGACTTCGGAACCCTCTTCGCCGCAGCGGCCGCCCCGCCCGCCGCCGGCGCTGAGATCGCGCAGGTCGCGATCGCCACCTTCGCCGCGTCGATCCTCACCGCCGCCCTCCTCTTCCTCGGCTTCGGGCACCGCACCGGCCGCACCCAGGTCCTGCAGCGCCTCGCCGACTTCGGCGAACGGGTCTCCGGGATGCCCGGCTGGGTCGCCCTCCCCTCCGCGGTGGCCACCGTCTCACTGATCACCGCCGTGATCGGCATGTACTGGGACATCGCCCTCCACATCGACAACGGGCGCGACGCCGGACCGCTCGCCAACCCCGCCCACTACTTCATCCTCGCCGGCCTCTTCGGCATCTTCAGCGCCGGCTTCTTCGCGATGGTCCTGCCGCGCGAGCGCCCCAGCACGGTGGCGATCCGCATGGGCCGCGACTGGTGGGCGCCGCTCGGCGGCGTCCTCATCTGCGCCTGCGGCGCCTTCTCGCTGATCGGCTTCCCGCTCGACGACGTCTGGCACCGCCTCTTCGGCCAGGACGTGACGCTCTGGGGCCCGACCCACCTGATGCTGATCGGCGGCGCCGCGATGACCCTGGTCGGGATCGCGGTGCTGACGGTCGAGGGGCTGCGCTCCAACGCCTCGGCCGAGACCCCGGTCGAGGAGCTCCTCCACACGAAGATGGCCCGCGCGATCGCCCTCACCGGCGGGCTGCTGCTCGGCCTCTCCACCTTCCAGGCCGAGTTCGACTTCGGTGTCCCCCAGTTCCAGCTGATCTTCCAGCCGATGCTGCTGATGCTGGCGGCGGGGGTGGGGCTGGTCCTCGCCAGGGTCTACGCCGGGCCCGGGGCCGCCCTCGGCGCCGCTGTCTTCTTCATCCTCATCCGCGGTGGCCTGGCGCTGCTGGTCGGGCCGGTCCTCGGCCAGACGACGCCGCACTTCCCGCTCTACCTCGCCGAGGCGGCGGTGGTCGAGGCGGTCGCCCTCTTCGTCTCGACCCAGCGACGGCCGCTGCGGTTCGGCCTCGCCGCAGGGGTCGGGATCGGGACCGTCGGCCTCGCAGCCGAGTGGGGTTGGTCCCATCTCTGGATGCCGCTGCCCTGGCCCGGGTCGGCTTTCCCCGAAGCGGCCCTGATCGGCTTCGCGGCCGCGATCGCCGGCTCGACCATCGGCGCCTGGATCGGCACCCACCTCTCGCCGATCCCGCCCAGGCGGTCCCCCCAGTTGCGACGCGCTGCCGTCTGCAGCGCCGCGGTCCTAGCCGCGCTGGTCGCCTACGGCCTCTACACCCCGACCCAGGAGGGGGTGAAGGCCCAGGTCGCGCTGCAGGAGCTGGGCGGCCCGGCGGGTCGTGAGGTCGAGGCCACGGTGCGCCTGCAACCGCCCGACGCCGCCGCCGACGCGGAGTGGCTCAACGTCACCGCCTGGCAGGGCGGCGGCCTCGTCGTCGCGCCGCTAGAGCGCGTCGGGCCGGGGGTCTACCGCAGCACCGAGCCGATCCCCGTCCACGGCAACTGGAAGTCGCTGATCCGCCTCCACGACGGCAACTCGCTGACGGCGCTGCCGATCTTCCTGCCGCGCGACGAGGCGATCCCGGTCGGCGAAGTCCCGGCGCCGGCGCAGTTCACGCGCTCCTTCGGCGACGAGCACCAGCTGCTGCAGCGCGAGGCGAAAGGCGGCCCCCCGGTCCTCGTCGCCATCGCCTACTCGGTCGTCGTCGCGATAGCGCTGTCGCTGCTCGCCCTCATCGCCTGGGCCCTGCACCGGCTGGCGGTGGGCCTGCGCCCGACGCCCTGGTGGCGACGCACGCGCATCCGCGGCCTCCCCGGCCTCCAGCACGGCGGCGGCAGATGATGCTGCCGCTCGCCCACCACCCGATCCTGATCTCGCTGCCGGTCTTCGCCCCGGCGCTCGTGGTGGTCCTCGTCCTCCTCGTCCACCACCTGCGCGAGCGCAGGCACTGGGACGAGGAGGAGGCCCAGGGCTAGACCGCGAGTCCGCGAAAAAGCACCCTCACGGTGCCTTTTCGCGGACTCGTTGCGTCGCGGCCTCGATCGCCTCGGCGTACGGGCCGTGGAGGGTGGCGCGCGGGGTCGGGATCGCGATGCCGTAGGCCTCGCGCATCGCCTGGGCCAGGGTGCGCTTGAAGGTGGGGCCGTGCCAGGCGTGGGCTTCGGCGGCGCGACCGACGTGGAGGTGGACCAGCTCGTGCAGCAGGGTCTCCAGCACGTCGCCGGGGCGGATGCCGGGGTAGGCGGTGACCGAGAGACGGAACTGGCCGGGGACGGCGAAGCCGAGGCGGTTGGGGCGGCGGCTCGCCCGCCGCACCTTCAGCTCGGGCCGCCGCTCCGCCAGCGGGCCGTCGGCGAAGACGGGCAGCGCGCGGAGGCGGTCCATCTCCGCGTCGAGGGCGATCCCGGCGACGAGGTAGTAGGAGCGCGGTCGCGGTCGGGGCGCGGCAGGGCGGGTGCGCCGCCGTCGCCTCAGCTTTGGCAACGGGGGCACCAGTAGGTGGTCCGGTTGGCGTCTCCCTGCCCGCGGGAGGAGATCGGTCCGCGGCAGGAGGGGCAGGGGGCCTGGCGTCGTTTATAGACCTGGAAGCGGTGACGTCCTCCCGTCTCGACCGCAGCCAGCATCTGCTCGCGGGCGGCGGAAAGGACGGCGCGGAGCTCCTCGTCGGAGAGGTCGCCGAGCGGTCGCCAAGGGTCGACCTTCGCCGCGAAGCAGGCCTCGCTCTTGAAGATGTTGCCGATGCCCGCGACCAGGTGCTGGTCGAGGAGGGCGTCGCCGAGGGTCCGGGTCGGGTCGGCGCGCATCGCCCCCGCCACGGCGTCGAGGTCGAACTCCTCGGCGAGGATGTCGGCGCCGAGCCGGGCCAGCTGCGGGTCGCGGCGCAGGCGGGCGGTGGGCGCCACCCGCAGGGTCGGGCCGCCGAACTGGACCGCGTCCCAGCCGCCGCCGGAGAGGACGGCCCAGGCCGAGGAGGGGGGGCGCCGCCAGCGGGCGCCGGGGCGGTAGAAGTGCCAGCCGCCGCTCATCCCCAGGTGGCAGTGCAGGGAGGTCTCGCCGAAGCCGAGCAGCAGGTGCTTGCCGTGGGCGTCGACGCTCTCCAGCGTGCGGCCGTCGAGCCGTTCGATCCCCGCTGCCTTCCCGCGCGGGTTCGGCGCCGCCGCCGCGACCGTCTCCCCCAGCAGGGTCGACTCGAAGCGACGGGCCAGCCGCAGGATCGTGTCGCCCTCAGCCATCAGGGCATGATCGCGAACGGCGAACCTGGGTAATAGGGACCCATGTTCCGCAAGAGGCAGATGGACCCGCTGGGTCGGCAGATCGCGCTCGAGATCGGCGGCACCCGGGTCGGCATCGGCGTCGCGACGTTCTTCGCCACCCGCCCGGCGCTGCGCGCCCTCGGCTTCGGCGAGAGCGACGCGACCGGGCGGACGTTCGCCAGAATCCTCGGCGCCAGGGACATCGGAGTCGGCCTGCTGACGCTCGGCGTGCGCGACGACCCGGTCGCGCTGCGCAACGTGATGCTCGCGTCCTCCTGCCTCGACCTCGCCGACGCGGTCGCCTTCGGCGTCGCCGCCGGCAGCCCGGAGACCCGGCGCCCCGGGATCGTCGGCGTCCTCTCCGGCGGGACCGCGGCGGCGGCCGGCTTCTGGGCCTGGCGCCGCCTGAGCGACTGAGCTCGCCTAGCTGGGCGAGCCGTTGCTGGAAGCCGCCCCGTCCCCCTGGAACTCGTGCGACCGGATCACCCGGTCGATCAGCCCGTACTCGACCGCGTCCTGGGGCTGGAAGAATTTGTCGCGTTCCATGTCGGTCTTGATCTGCTCCTCCGACTGCCCGGTGTGGTGGACGTAGATCAGGTCGAGCCGTTTGCGCAGCTCGAGGATCTCTTTGGCGTGGATCTCGATGTCGGTCGACTGGCCTTCGAAGCCGCCGCTCGGCTGGTGGATGAGGATGCGGCTGTTGGGCAGCGCCATCCGTTTGCCTTTCGCCCCGCCGGTGAGGATCAGCGACCCGGCCGACATCGCGATCCCGTAACAGATGGTCTGCACGTCGGGCTTGACGAACTGCATCGTGTCGTAGATCGCCAGGCCCGCGTAGGCGGAGCCGCCGGGGGAGTTGATGTAGAGGCTGACGTCCTTGTCGGGGTCCTCGGCCTCGAGGTGCAGCAACTGGGCGATGATCAGGTTGGCGAGGTCCTCGGTGACGGGCTCGCCGAGGAAGATGATCCGCTGCGCGAGCAGGCGGCTGTAGATGTCGAAGGAGCGCTCGCCGCGAGCGGTCTGCTCGACGACCATCGGTACCAGTGGCATTGGGCCTCCAATCAGGGGGTCGGGTCCCCTACACCGTAGCTAGGAGCGCTTCTAGGCCGAGCCGCCGTCGAACTTGTAGCCGACGCCGCGAACGGTGACCACCAGCTCCGGTTTCTGCGGGTCGCGCTCGACCTTCTGGCGCAGGTTGGAGATGTGGACGTCGCAGGCGCGCTCGTCGCCGTCGAACTCGGTCTGCCACAGCTCCTCCATGATCTGAGAGCGGGAGAAGACCTCGCCTGGCCGGGCGACGAGCAGGCGCAGCAGCTGGAACTCCGAGCGGGTGAGGTTGACGGGGACGCCGCGGACGGTGGCGACGTGGCGGACGAGGTCGATCGAGACCGGCCCCGACTCGATCTTCACCGCCTGCGCCAGCGGCGCCCGGTCGAGTTCGCGGCGCCGCAGCTGCGCCCGCACCCGGCCCAGCAGCTCGCGCACCGAGAACGGCTTGGTGACGTAGTCGTCGGCCCCGACCTCCAGCCCGACCACCTTGTCGACCTCGGCGTCTTTGGCGGTGAGGACGATGATCGGGACGGCGCTGCGCGAGCGCACGTCGCGGCAGATGTCGAGCCCGCTCGGCCCCGGCATCATGATGTCGAGGATCAGCAGGTCGAAGGGGACGCCGTTGCCGAGCAGCTGCGCCGCCTCGTCGCCGTCGGCGGCCGGGGTCACCTCGAACCCCTCCTGGGCCAGCGCGTAGCCGACCGAGTCGCGGACCGACGGCTCATCATCGGCTATGAGGATGCGGCCGCTACTCATGCGCTAGGCCACCGGGGTCGGGCTCGGTTGCGCGACCGGGAGGCGGACCCAGAAGGTGCTCCCCTCCCCCTCCACCGATTCGGCGCCGATGCGGCCGCCCATCACGTCGACCATCCGCCGCGCGATCGCCAGGCCGAGGCCGAAGCCCTCCTGCTTGCGCGACTCGCTGCGGCGGTAGAAGCGCTCGAAGACGCGCTCCAGCTCCGCCGCCGGGATGCCGGTCCCGGTGTCAATTACCTCCAAGATCACTTCTCCCTCCCCGTCATGGCGGCCGCGAACGGTAACGGTGCCGGGGGGAGGCGTGTTCTTGAAGGCGTTGGTGAGCAGACCGATCATCACCTGCCGCAGCAGCGTCGGGTCGCCGGCGGCGGCCAGATCGGACTCGACGTCGACGACGAGCTCGACGTGCGGCGGCGCCTCGACCGCCTGGACGACGTCGCGGATCGCCAGCGGCACGTCGACGATCTCGCTCTCCGGGGCGCCGCGGGACTCGACCCGCGCCAGGGTCAGCAGCGACTGGGTCAGCCGGTTCATCCGCTCGGCGTCTTCGCCCAGCCGTTTGAGGAAGTGGTCACGGTCCTTGGGGTCGTTTTTGGCGCCGTCCTGCAGCACCTCGATCGCGCCGGAGATCCCGGCCAGCGGGTTGCGCAGCTCGTGCGCGGCGTTGGAGACGAAGTCGGCTTCGGCCAGCTCGCGGCGCAGCTCGTCGGTGCGGTCGCGCAGCACGGCGAGGACGGCGCGCTCGTCGGGCAGGGAGCGGGCGGTCATCGCGTAGGCGCGGTCGCCGATCCGCAGCGCCGGGTGGGCGGAGAAGCCGACCTCGGCGGCGCGGTGGAGCTGGGGCAGGGCCACCTCCGGCGGCCGCCCGTCGTCGTCGAGCAGGCGGTCGGCGGCCTTGTTGGAGAAGCGGACCGGCCCTTCGTAGTCGACGACCATGACGACGTCGGTGAGGCCGTCGAAGATCGCCGCGAGCTTGTTGCGGTCGGCGGTCAGCACCCCGAAGCTCTCCTTCAGCGAGGCGCGCATCGAGTCGAGGGCGCGGGCGAGGTCGCCGATCTCGTCGGGCCCGGCGGTTTTCAGCGGCGCGTCGAAGGAGCCGCCCGCCATCTCCCCGGCGGCGCGGGCGAGGCCGACGACGCGGTGGGAGATCGCGACCGCGATCAGGAAGCCGGCGAGGACGCCGAGCAGGACGGCGGCGAACAGCGCCTGCTCGTTGTCGCCGAAGAAGTAGACCGCCGCGGCGGTGATCAGGCTGACGGCGGCGAAGGCGGCGGTGAGCCAGAGCCGCATGCCGATCCGCAGCGTCCCGGGTGGCGGCCCGGCCGGATTCTCGTCGGAGCGGCGCATGAAGATTTACTAACACAATCCTCTCCTCGTCGCGGGAGAGCAGGCGTTTTCGTGCCCAAGTGGGAGAATCAGGTTTGTGCGGACTCTCGTCTTCATCCCCGCCTGGAACGAGGAAACCTCGGTCGCCGAGGTGATCGCCGACGTGCGCAAGTACCTGCCCGAGGCGGACATCCTCGTCGTCGACGACGGCTCCGCCGACGCCACCGCCGAGCGGGCGCGCGAAGCCGGCGCCCTCGTCGCCTCGCTGCCCTTCAACCAGGGTCTGGGGGCGGCGCTGCAGACCGGCTACCTCTACGCGCTGCGCAACGGCTACGACTTCTGCGCCCACCTCGACTCCGACGGCCAGCACCCCGCCGAGGAGGTGGCCCGCCTGCTCGAGGTGGTGACCTCCGGCCGCGCCGACCTGGTGATCGGGTCGCGCTACCACGCCGGCGCCGTGGCGGCGACAGGCGATTACAAACCGACCTTCTCGCGGCGGATCGGCACCAGCGTCTTCCGCTTCTTCCTCACCCTGGCGACGCGGCAGCGCTTCACCGACACGACCAGCGGCATGCGGGCCGCCAACCGCCGGGTGATGACGCTGTTCAGCCAACGCTACTCGCCGGACTTCGCCGAGATCGAGTCGCTGCAGCTGGCGGTGCGGCAGGGGCTGCGGGTCGAGGAGGTGCCGGTGCGGATGCTGGAGCGGGCGGGCGGCAGCTCGTTCCTGACCCCGGTCAAGTCCGCCTTCTTCATCTTCAAGGGGCTCGTCGTCCTCCTCGTCGGCCAGTTCCGGCCCCGGCGCGTGGAGGCGGAACGATGAGGTTCCTGGTGCTGGCGGCGGAGTCCGAACCCCAGGTCCAGCTCACCTCGCAGACGCGGATCCTCGCGGCGGTGATCGCGATCTTCTTCATGCTGCTGATCCTCGACCTGATCCGCCGCGACCGCCTGCAGGAGCGCTACAGCGTGATCTGGTTCGTCGCCGGACTCGGGATGCTCGCCGGCGCCGCCTTCCCCGGCCTGCTCGAGCTGGTCGCCGACGCGATGGGCGTCCGCAACACCAACGTCGCCCTCTTCTCGATCGTCCTCCTGCTCCTGCTCGGCCTGGCGCTCAACTTCAGCGTGATCATGTCCAAGCAGGCGGCCCAGATCACCCGGCTGGCGCAGGAGCGGGCGCTCGAGAAAGTGGACCAGCAGACCGACCGGCAGCAGAACGGCGGCGCGCCGTCAGGCGAGCAGGGTCTCCAGGCGGAAGAACAGCGCCTCGAGGGCTAGCTCCTCGTTGACGTTGAGGTTGAGGCCGCGCCGAGTCTCCTGAACCAGCTCGGCGCCGCGGCGGGCGGCGGGCGGGTCGAGGCCGGCGGCCTGGGAGCGCAGCCGCTCCAGCCGGTCGCGGTTGAAGGCGACCTCCTCGGCTCCGGAGGCGACCGCGGCGAGGTCGCGGAGCCAGGCGGCGCAGAGCTCGAAGGCGAGGTCGAGGATCTCGGTGCGGCGGCGGCGGCCGGCGCGTTTGGCGGCGTCCGTGATCTCTTTCGCGCTGCGTTTGATCCCGGCCTTCGTTTCCTCTTCGAGCGCTTCGCGGGCCGCGGCTTCGGTGTCGGCGCCCGCGGCCTGGGCGCGCTCCAGCAGCGCCTTCCAGGGGGCGCCACCGCACTTTCCCTTCAGCGCTGCGGTCACGCAGCGCTCGGCCTCGGCGCGGAGCTCGCGTCCGCGCTCGCCGAGCAGCAGCCGCGCCCGCTCGAGGTCGCCGGCGGCGAGCCGGGCGGCGGCGGCGACCTCGTCGGGAGGCGCGCTGCCCTCCGCCGCCAGGTCCCGTTCCAGCACCTCCGCCGGCAGCGGCGCGAACTCGATCGTCTGGCAGCGCGAGGCGACCGTCTCCAGCAATCCCTCCTGGTCGGAGCTGAGCAGGATCAGGTGGACGAACTCGGGCGGCTCCTCCAGCGTCTTCAGCAGCGCGTTCTGGCTCTCGTCGCGCATCGCCTCCGCCGCCTCGATCACGAAGACGCGGCGGCCGCCTTCGAAGGGCCGGTAGGCGGCGGCGCGGATCACCCGCTCGCGCACCTCCTCGACCATGTGCTGGGCGCCGCGGGGGGCGAGCCAGACGAGGTCGGGATGGGGCGAGGGGTCGAGCAGCGCCCGCCGCCGCGCGTCCTCGGGGTCGTCGGAGGCGGCGGCGATCACCTCCGCCGCGAACGCCCGCGCGGCGGCGCGCTTGCCCGCGCCGCGCGGGCCGCGGAAGAGGTAGGCGTGGGAGGGGTCGGCCGCGAGCGCGGCCGACAGCGCGACCCGCGCGCGGCCCTGGTGCTCGGTCGCCTCAAGCAGCGCCGACTCGGGCATTCACAGCCTCCATCACCCGCTGGTGGACCTCCTCGACCGTGCCGTCGGCGTCGACGACGGTGACGCGGTCGGAGGCGATGATCGCGATCTCCTCGTATGCCTCGGCCACCGCCTGCTGCAGGCCGAGCCCCTCCTGCTCGAAGCGGTCGTCGCCGGCGGCGCGGCCGAGGCCGGTCTCGGGGTCGATCCGCAGCAGCAGCGTCAGGTCGGGCCAGAGGCCGTCGGTTGCCGTCTCGCAGAGCCCGATCACCTCGCCGACGCCGAGGCCCCGCGCCGACCCCTGGTAGGCGATGCTCGAGTCCGAGAAGCGGTCGGCGACGACGTGCCGTCCCGCCTCCAGCGCCGGGCGGATCACCCGCTCGGTCACCTCGGCGCGGGCGGCGAGGAAGAGCATCAGCTCGGCCAGCGGCTCCAGCTCGACGGCCGGGTCGGCCAGCAGCTCGCGGATCCGCTCCGCCGCCGCGGTCCCCCCCGGCTCCCGGATCGTGACCGTGTCGGCGCCGAGCGCCTCGACCAGCAGGCGCGCCTGGGTGCTCTTGCCCGAGCCGTCGACGCCCTCGAGCGAGATGAACAACGTCGGCGGCCTCAGCTTTTGGCGCCGGCTTTGGCGCGTTTGCGCTTCCGGGTCGCCGTGTCGGCTTTGCCCGGTTTCCCGTCCTCGTCGCCTTTCGGCTTCGGCTTCTTCTCCATCGCCGCTTTCGCGGCTTTGGCGGCTTCGCGCTCGGCCCGGCGTTTCTTCATCTCCTGCATCGACTCGCAGTCGTCGTTGAGGCAGAGGTTCCAGGGCCGGCCGCGGAACGGCTGGACTTTCAGGCGCGGGGTGCGGTCGCAGATCGAGCAGCGCTCCTCGAGCCGGAAGACGTCGCCGCGCTGGGGCAGCGGGAAGGTCTGGTCGCAGGAGCCCTCGCCGCCGTCGGCGCTCCAACCGCTGCAGCCGACGAACCGTTTGCCCGATTTTTTCGCGCGGATGATCCGCAGCATGTTCGGCGAGCCGTCCTCCTTGGTGCGGCCGGCTTCTTCGCAGACCTTGCAGGGGCCGAGGATGCGGTCCTCGTCCATCCCTTTCCAGATCACTTTCGCCAGGTCTTCGCGACTGCCGTCGATTTCGGTCCAGGTCTTGTGCAGGAGCTCGCGGCTCTCGCCGACGACGGCGCCCTTCGACATCTCGCCGGCGGCGATCCGGTCCATCTCCGCCTCCAGCTGGGCGGTCATCTCCGGCGTCGCCATCGCCGGGACGTAGTTCTTGAACGCCTCGTAGAGGGCGATCCCGGTCTCGGTCGGGATCGGCGGGTTGCCGTAGACGTAGCCGCGGTCGAAGAGCTTCTGGATGATGTCGGCGCGGGTGGCTTTGGTGCCGAGGCCGCGCTCCTCCATCATCTCGATCAGTTTCGCCTGCGAGATGCGGCCGGGGGGCTGGGTCTCCTTGTCGACGATCCAGGGGTCGCCGTCGAGCTGCAGCTTCTGGCCCTCTTCCAGCTTCGGGATCTCCTCGTCGGCCGAGCGGGCGTAGGTGTAGATCGCGGCGTAGCCGGGGTCGACGACGACCGAGCCGCGGACGAAGTAGGTCTGGTCGCCGGCTTCGATGTCGGCCCGGGTCGACTCGGTGATCATCGGCGGGCTGAAGGTGGCGAGGAAGCGGCGGACGACGAGTTCGTAGACCCGCCGCTTCGGGCCCTCGAGGGCGCCCGGGTGGACCGCCTGGGTCGGGTAGATCGGCGGGTGGTCGGTCGTCTCTTTTTTGCCGCGGGTCGGTTTCAGCTCGCCCTCGAGCAGGCCGGAGGCGGCGGAGAACTCCTTGATCCGGGTCAGCGAGGAGACCAGCTCGCGCATCGGCAGCGAGGACGGGTAGACCGTGTTGTCGGTGCGGGGGTAGGAGATGAACCCGTCCATGTAGAGGTCCTCGGCGATCCGCATCGCGCTGGCGGGGGTGATCCCGAGCCGGCTGGAGGCGTCGGTGCTGAAGGCGGTGGTGTTGTAGGGGGTCGGCGGCTTGCGGGTGTTTTTCCGCGCCGTCACCGCGGTCACCGTGCCGGGGCTCGAGGTGCCGGCGATCGCCGCGTCGGCCTCGCCTTTCTCCCAGAATTTGTCGACCTTGTGGTGGGTCTCGAAGTTGCCGTCGGGGTGCTCGAACTTCGCGAACACTTCCCAGAACGGTTTCGCGACGTGGGCGCGGCGTTCCATCTCGCGCTCGACGATCAGGCCGAGGGTCGGGCTCTGGACGCGGCCGACCGAGAGGAAGTTTGAGCCGAAGCGGCGGCTGGCGAGGGAGACGGCGCGGGTCAGGGTCGCGCCCCAGAGCAGGTCGATGTCCTGGCGGGCGGCGCCGGCGTTGGCGAGCGGGTAGGAGAGCTCGTCGAGGTTGTCGAAGGCGCGGTCGATCTCTTCCTTGGTCAGGGCGGAGTAGCGGGCGCGCTGGATCCGCAGGGTGCCGTCGGCGGTGCCCTCGCGCGAGCCGAGGGCCGGGTTCGCGTCGAGCATCTCCTCGAGCGCCTCGAGGCCGATCAGCTCGCCCTCGCGGTCGAAGTCGGTCGCGATCACCAGCTCGTCCGCCTCTTTGGCCAGTTTCTTGATCGCTTTGACGACGTTTTTGTCCGTCGGCTCCTTGATCAGCTCGGCGTCGATCAGGTCGTGCAGGTCGGTCTTCTGCCAGTTCGAGTAGCCCTCGGGGAAGGCGGGGCCGAGGACGTGGCCCTTGAGGCCGACCGTCATGTGCTCGTTCCCTTCCGCGTCGGTCCAGGTGTAGAAGGGGACTTTGAAGGTTTTGTCCGCGCTGTTGGTGCCGTTGCTGAGCGCTTCGGCGATCTTCTTGGCGCTGTTGTTCTTCTCGGTGACGATCAGTCGCATGGGGCGGCGAGGGTAGCAGGGGCCGTCGGCCGCGCAATCCGGCATCCAGCCTGGGCGATCCCTCGCCCCGGCGCCTCCGAGCCCCATAGGATCACCGCCCTATGAAGTGTCTGGTCACCGGCGGCGCGGGGTTCATCGGCTCGAATCTGGTCGACGCCCTGCTTGCGCGCGGCGACGAGGTGACGGTGGTCGACAACCTCACCACCGGCCGCCGCGTCAACCTCGAGCCAGGGCTGGCGGCGGGGGCGGAGCTGGTCGAGCTCGACATCCGCGACGCCGAGGCGCTGAGCCGGCTGACCGGCGAGAAGCGGCCCGAGGTGGTCTTCCACCTCGCCGCCCAGATCGACGTCCGCAAGTCCCTCGCCGACCCCTTCTTCGACGCCGCCGTCAACGTCGGCGGCACCGCCAACGTGCTCGAGGCCGCGCGCCTGGCGGAGTGCGGGCGCGTCGTCTCGATCTCCACCGGCGGCGCCATATATGGAGAGGGCGAGGGCCAGCAGCTGCCGCTGACCGAGGAGGCGCCGATCGCGCCGATGTCCGCCTACGGCCAGAGCAAGCACGCGGCCGAGGGCTACGTCGCCCTCTACGAGCGCCTCTACGGGCTCTCGGGAGTGTCGCTGCGCCTCGGCAACGTCTACGGCCCGCGCCAGGACCCGCTCGGCGAGGCCGGCGTGATCGCGATCTTCTGCGGCGCCCTCAAGGAGGGCAAGCGCCCCACCATCTTCGGCGACGGCACCCAGACCCGTGACTACATATATGTGGGCGACGTCGTCTCCGCCGCCCTCGCCGCCGGCGACTCCGAGGCCACCGGCCCGATCAACGTCGGCACCGGCCGCGAGACCACCGTCCTCGAGCTGGTCGACGCCCTCCGCGAGCTCGGCGACCGCGACGACTTCGAGCCCGAGTTCGCCCCCGCTCGCACCGGCGAGGTGCAGGCGATCTCGATCGACGCCGGCCGCGCCGAGCGCGAGCTCGGCTGGCGCGCAGGAGTTGAGCTAAACGAGGGCTTGCGCTTGACCCTCACCTCCATTTAGCTCCCGAGCGGCACTGGCCTGTGATCTCCGAGCGCGCCGATCGGCGCGCTCTGGCACCGCTCATCCTTGATCTTGCAGCAGCTTTAGGCAACTCCAGCGAGCTGTCACTCCTGAGGTTTTCATTTTCTCAGCATTTTCTTGACAACCCAGTGGAGGGCCCCTTGCACTACGCGGACAAGCATCAATCGATGAAAGGCACTCCCTGATGATTCGCAACCTCAAAGTCCTAGTGCTCGCCGCTGCATCGGTGGTAGCGATGAGCGCCGTAATGGCTTCAGCGGCCTCCGCCGTCCCGCAGTTCACAGCCTCCGCCTACCCGGCCACCGTCACAGGCTCGAACACCAAAGGCAGCGAAGTGCTCACGACCGAAGGGGGCGTCGTCGAATGCGCCAGCCACTTCGTCAGCCACTCGCTCGCCGCCGCCAGCTCGACACTGACGGTCACACCGACCTACACCAACTGTGAAGCGTTCGGCCTGAACGCGACCGTGAACACCGAAGGCTGCACCTACGTGTTCCACGCCACAGAAAAAGTGTCGACCGGCGTCTACAACAACCACGTCGACATCCTCTGCCCGGCCGGCAAATCGATCAAGATCGTCGCCGGCGGCGGCCTCTGCCGGGTAGAAATCAAAGGCCAGACCAGCCGCACAACTGTCAAGACCACGAACACAGCCGGCGGCAGCGTGACAGTGGAGCCGAACGTCTCCAGTATCGCCTACACCGTCACGACCGACAGCTTCGGCTGCCCGTTCAGCGGCACCGGCAACAAAACCGATGGCGTATATACGGGTCATGTGGTCTTTGGTCGCGTCGGCGGTGGCAGCGTAGACGTCAGCGGCGAATAACCGTCCCGCTTAAGCCAGATGGAGTCGGGCGAAGGACCCGGCTCCATCTGGCGTCTCGATCCGCAGCCGAGCTGGGCTCTCTAGTCTTTGAGACATGCCCGCCCAGGCCTACGCCGGCAAGGAGTGCGTCTGCCAGCTCCGCAAGGGGATCTGCGATCAGTCCTGCGTACGGGACATGCTGGAGACGCCCTTCTACATCGCCTGCCTGAAACTGACCGGGCGCAGGTGCCTGGTCGTCGGCGGCGGCGACATCGGGCTCGAGAAGGTCGAGGGCCTGCTCGCCTGCGGCGGCGACGTGACGCTGATCGCCCCGATCGCCCATCCCGAGCTGGAGGACCTGGCGCGCGAGGGCTCGATCGAGTGGCAGCGGCGCACCTATGCGGGGCCAGAAGACCTGGAGGGCGTCTTCATGGTGATCGCCGCCACCGACGACACCGAGGTCAACATCCGCGTCTTCGACGACGCCGAGAAGAAGGCGATGCTCGTCAACGTCGTCGACGTGCCCCCGCTCTGCAACTTCATCCTGCCGGCGATCGTCCGCACCGGTCCGCTGGCGATCGCGATCTCGACCGCCGGCGCCTCCCCTGCCCTCGCCAAGCGGATGAAGCGCGAGATCTCCGAGCTCTTCGGCGAGGAGTACGCCCGGCTGGCGGTCATCCTCAACGACGCCCGCGGCTGGGCGAAGGGAACCCTCCCCACCTACCAGGACCGCAAGGAGTTCTTCGAGGGGATCGTCAACGGCGATCCCGATCCCATCGAGCTGCTGCGCGAAGGCCAAGAGGCCGCAGTGCTGGCGATCGTCGAGTCCGCCAAAGAGCGGGCCATGGCGGCTCTGGCGTAGAGCGCTACTACAGCGAGCTAGCGCATCAGCGAATGCGCTAAACCCCGCGGGCGCCAATGATTGCGTGCGCGGATAGGCGCGTTCGCTTTTACAACATCCTTTGAGATGCAGGAGTTTTATGAGACGAGCGCTCGAAGTCTCGTTGAGTCTTGGGGCTTTACGGGCAGTTTCTTGACTCCATTAGTGGAGATCCCTTGACTTATCCAAGGGTCTCACCGGACCCTCGCATACATACGAAAGGGAGAAACAAATGATTCGCAATCTGAAAGTCCTCGGGCTTGCCATCGCCGCCGTCATGGCGATGAGCGCCATGATGGCTTCGGCGGCGTCGGCTGTGCCGCAGTTCACAGCTTCCGCCTACCCGGCCACCGTCACAGGCTCGAA
>Ga0196960_10000077_pt1 | contig 38592 bp, 36 predicted proteins | sample S3v_5metaG_FD_183187 | JGI IMG/M metagenome (GOLD analysis project Ga0196960, IMG submission 183187) | Soil microbial communities from Anza Borrego desert, Southern California, United States - S3+v_5 | ecosystem: Environmental > Terrestrial > Soil > Desert | place: USA: California | collected...
CTTCGACAACGGCTCTGCCCCTGAGGTCGCCTCCTGGCGGGACCTCGGCGCCTTCACCCTGCTGCTCTCGATCCAGGACGACGACGCGCTCGACCTCTACTGCGACAGCGTCCTCGGCCCGATCGAGCGCGGCGACGAGGAGTACGGCGGCGAGCTGCTGCGCTCGCTCGAGGCGTTCATCGAGGAGAACGGCCAGTGGGAGCGGGCGGCGCGCAAGGTCTACTGCCACCGCCACACCCTGCGCTACCGGATGCGCAAGGTCGAAGAGCTGACGGGCCGCGACCTCTCGCGCGCCCACGACCGCATCGAGTTCTGGCTGGCGCTGCGAGCGAGGGAGTTGGTCGCATGAGGATCGGAGTCCCGACCGAGATCAAGACCGACGAGTACCGCGTCGCGGTGACGCCGGCGGGGGTGCGCGAACTGACCGAGCATGGCCACGAAGTGCTGGTCCAGGCCGGGGCCGGCGAGGGCAGCGCGATCTCCGACGCCGACTTCCAGGCGCAGGGGGCGACGATCGTTCCCGACGCGGCGGGGGTGTTCGAGGCGGCGGAGATGATCCTCCACGTCAAGGAGCTGCAGCCGAGCGAGATCGAGATGCTGCGCCCCGGCCAGCTGCTCTTCACCTACCTGCACCTGGCGCCCGACCCCGAGCAGACGCGCGGGCTCTGCGGCGCCGGGGTCACGGCGATCGCCTACGAGACGGTCGAGGACGCCCACGGGCGACTGCCGCTGCTGGCGCCGATGAGCGAGGTGGCGGGGAAGATCGCCGCCCAGGCCGGCGCCTTCATGCTGGAGAAACCGATGGGCGGCAGGGGGATCTTGCTGGGAGGGGTGCCCGGAGTCGCCGCCGCCAACGTGATGGTGATCGGCGGCGGCGTGGTCGGCATGAACGCGGCCTTCATCGCGATCGGGATGGAAGCCGACGTCTTCGTCTTCGACCGCTCGATCGACCGTCTGCGCGAGCTCGAAATCGCCTTCGGCGGGCGCTGCTCGACGGTCTACTCGACGCGGCTCGCGGTCGAGGAGATGCTGCCGCGGGCCGACCTGGTGATCGGCGCAGTGCTGATCCACGGGGCGCGCGCCCCCTACGTGGTCCGGCGCGAGCAGCTGGCGCTGATGAAGCCCGGCGCGGTGTTGGTCGACGTCGCGATCGACCAGGGCGGCTGCTTCGAGACCTCGCGCCCGACCACCCACCGCGACCCGACCTTCGAGGTCGACGGGATCACCCACTACTGCGTCGCCAACATGCCCGGCGCGGTCCCGATCACCTCGACCCACGCCCTCACCAACGCGACCCTGCCCTACGCGCTCGCGCTCGCCGACCTCGGCTTCGACGAGGCGATCCGGCGCGACCCGGGGCTGCGGCTCGGGGTCAACGTCGCTGGCGGCAAGGTCACCCACCCGGCGGTGGCGGAGGGAGTGGGGATGGAGTACGTGCCGGTCGAGGAGGCTCTCGGCCTAGAGCCTTCCTTGAAGGGGTAGACCAACTTTGAGAACCGAGCATCCACACAGGGGGAGCTGAATGAGCACTTACGCGGTAGTCAATCCAGCCACGGGCGAGACCGTCAAGGAGTACCCGGAGATCGGCGACGACGAGCTCCGCGCGGCGATCGACCGCTGCGACCGGGCGTCGAAGACGTGGCCGGGCTCCACCACCGTGGCCGACCGCGCCGCGCTGGTGCGCAAGGTCGCCGAGCTGCACAAGGAGCGCCGCCAGGAGCTGGCCGAGATCATCGTCCGCGAGATGGGCAAGCCGATCGAGCAGGCCCTCGGCGAGGTCGACTTCGCGGCGGAAATCTACGAGTTCTACGCCGACAACGCCGAGGATCTGATGGCCGACGAGCCGATCGACCTGCTCGGCGGCGAAGGCACCGCGGTGATCCGCCGCAGCCCCTACGGCGTCCTGCTCGGGATCATGCCCTGGAACTTCCCCTACTACCAGGTGGCCCGCTTCGCCGGGCCGAACCTGGTGATCGGCAACACGATCCTGCTCAAGCACGCGCCGCAGTGCCCGGAATCGGCCGAGGCGATGCAGCGGATGTTCGACGACGCCGGCTTCCCCGAGGGCACCTACGAGAACGTCTACGCGACCAACGAGCAGATCGAGTGGGTGATCGGCGACCCGCGCGTGCACGGTGTCTCGGTCACCGGCTCCGAGCGCGCCGGCGCCGCCGTCGCCGCGATCGCCGGCAAGCACCTGAAGAAGGTCGTGCTTGAGCTCGGCGGCTCGGACCCGTTCATCCTGCTCGGCGCCGAGGACCTCGACGACGCCGCCCAGAAGGCAGCCGAAGCGCGGCTCGACAACACCGGCCAGTCCTGCAACGCGGCCAAGCGCTTCATCGTCGTCGACGAGCTCTACGACGACTTCCTCGAGAAGTTCCGCGAGAAGCTGACCGCGTCGCAGCCCGGCGACCCGACCGACGAGGGCACCGCGATCGGCCCGCTCTCCTCCCAGACGGCGGCCGAGCGGCTCGAGGAGCAGGTCAAGAAGGCGGTCGAAAACGGCGCCGAGATCGTCGCCGGCGGCAAGCGCGAAGGCAACTTCTTCGAACCGACGATCCTCACCGGCATCCAGCCCGGTGACGAGGCCTCCCAGGAAGAGTTCTTCGGCCCGGTGGCGCAGGTCTACAAGGTCGGCTCCGAGGAGGAGGCGGTCGAGCTCGCCAACCAGACCCCCTTCGGGCTCGGCTCCTACGTGATGACCACCGACAAAGAGCAGGCCGACCGGGTCGCGGACAGGATCGAAGCCGGGATGGTCTACGTGAACCTGGTCGGGGCCGACAGCCCGGAGCTGCCGTTCGGCGGCTTCAAGCGCTCCGGCTTCGGCCGCGAGCTGGGCCGCTACGGCGCCGACGAGTTCGTCAACAAGAAGCTGATCCGCAGCGCCTGAAATAGTCCCCCTCGTGAGCCGGGCCAGGGGAATCGTCGTCGCTCTTCTGCTGTTGGCGTTCGCCGCTCTCGCGGTGAGCGCCGGCGCCGCGGCGCCCGACAACGAAGGCGACGACGTGCCGCGCTGCCACGGCCGGCAGGCGGAGATCGTCGGCACCAGCGAGGACGACGTGCTGCGGGGGACGCCGGAGCGCGACGTGATCTGGGGCGGCCCCGGCGACGACGAGATCTACAGCAGCCTCGGCAACGACCTGATCTGCGGCGGCGCCGGAGCCGACCAGATGAAGGGCGGCCGCGGCAACGACGAGGTCTACGGCGATGCCGGCGAACACGACCAGGTGAGCGGGAACCTCGGCGACGACAAGGTCGTCGGCGGGCCCGGGGCGCGGGACGAGGTGGCCGGGGACCTCGGCATCGACATCGTCAACGGCGGCCCCGGCGACGAAGACCACGTCCACGGCGACTACGGCTACGACCGCATGTCCGGCGGCGCCGGGAGGGGCGACATCGCCTCCTTCGCCACCGCCCGCGCCGGCGGCAAGGGCAGCGGCGTCTGGGTCTCGCTGAAGAAGCACCGGGCCTACGGGGACGGCCACGACAAGCTCTTCGCCTTCGAGAACCTCGAGGGCTCGGCCTTCCGCGACACGCTGATCGGCAACCCGCAGGCGAACGCGATCTGGGGCGGCCCGGGCGACGACCGCCTCCTCGGCGGCGGCGGCCGCGACACCCTTGACGGCCAGCAGGGCAGCGACGGCTGCGAGGGCGCCAAAGGCCGCACCAGCTCCTGCGGCAAGGAAGCGCCGCCGAAAGCAAGCGCCTACATCAACCTGACCCCGACGCCCGGCGGCGGGGCGGGCCTGCAGGTGATCGGCGGCGGCGGCCGCGACCAGTTCGTCGTCGCCTTCGACGAGGTCAGCGAGAACTTCAGCGTCACGGCGAAAAAGGGAGTCGCGATCGGCGCGGGCTGCGTTCGCGCTCCAGGGACCGTCGTCACCGTCTGGTGCGACGCCAACGGCCCCGGCCGCTGGCTGATGGTCGACCTCGGGCCCGGCAACGACAGCGTGCGCGTCGAAGGCTCGCTGGAGTCGGTCGGCAGCGTCCGCCTCGCCGGCGGCTTCGGCAACGACACGCTCAAAGGCGGTCCCGAGGACGACCTGATCGAGTCCGGCCGGGGCGCCGACAAGCTCTACGGCGGCGACGGCGCCGACGGCCTCGTCGGCGGCCTGCCCGGCCCGACCTTCCTCTACGGCGAAGGCAGCGGCGACCTGCTCGCGGCGGGCGGCGGCTGCGCCGGCGGCGCGATCGTCGGCGGCCCCGGCCGCGACGACGCCTCCTTCGCCGAGACCCAGGCCCATCCCGGCCTGCTGATCATCTCCTTCCCCAAGAACGCCGCCTGGGTCGACGAGATCAAGGGCTGCGACTCCGTCCGCCTCGACGACTCCAACGAGGACATGGAGGGCTCCTTCGACTGGGACGTCCTGATCGGCGACGGCGGCCCCAACGCGATGCTCGGCCAGCCCGGCGAGGATCGCTTCTACGGCAACGGCGGCGACGACATCATCGACGCCCGCGACGGCGTCCGCGACTTCTCGATCCAGTGCGGCAAAGGCCGCCCCCCGCAGAGGACCGTCGTCAGGGGCAAAGGCGGCCGCAGGGAAACGCGGGAAACCGAGGGCACCGGCCAACCCGCCGGCCGCGCCATCACCGACGAGTTCGACCCCGCCCCCTACAACTGCGAATTCGTCAAATACGGCGACCCCGTCCCCGGCCTCCACGGCTAACCCGCTCCGCGCCACCTCCAGCCGCGCCGAGAGTTCACGCGTTTTCCGGCCCCTGAGCCCCCGCGGGACGAGCCGCGGGGGGAGAACCACCCCGGCGTTCGTCCTTTATCGGGATATGCCCGACAAAGGACGAACGCCAACCTCCCATCGGTCGCTTGCGGAGCTTGCGACGCGGCAGCATGGAGTGGTCTCAACGAAGCAATTGCTGGCGCTGGGATATTCGCTGGACACGACTTCGGACGCTTCCCTGGGAGCAAGGCTGCATCGACTCCACCGCGGCGTGTATGCAGTGGGGCATCGGCGGTTGACGTGGCACGGGCGCTGTTGGGCGGCGGTGTTGGGGGCGGAAGCGAATGAGACGGACGAGGTGGTCTGGCCGGCGGTGGCCAGCCATGCGTCGGCGGCTTACCTCTGGGGTCTCTATCGCTATGCGCCCGAAACGATCGACGTGACGGCGCCGATCCGGCGCAGGGCGAAGCGGGAGTTCAGGGTGCACTTCTCGTCGATCCTGATCGAGGAGGACAGGGGCGAGCGGCAGGGCATCCCGGTCACCTCGGTGCCGCGGACGCTGCTGGACCTGGCGGTGCGGGCGCGTCCGGACCAGATGGAGCGCCTCCTCGAGCGGGCCGAAGAACTCGACCTCCTCGACCTCCGCCCGCTCGAAGCGTTGCTGGACCGCGCCGGTGGGCACCGCGGGCGTGGACGGCTGCGGCGGGCGCTTGCGCTCTACCGGCCCGACCCGGCCTTCACCCGCTCGCGCTTCGAGCGGCGCTTCCGGAGCCTCGTCCGTGCCGCCGGGCTTCCGGCGCCCTCGATGAACTTCAACGTCGCCGGGTACGAGCTCGACGCCTACTGGCCGCAGCACCGCTTCGCGGTCGAGCTCGACCTCTTCGAGACCCACGGCACCCGCGCCGCCTTCGAGCGCGACCGCCTCCGCCAGGAGGAGCTGAAGCTGCTCGGGATCGAGATGATCCGGGTCACCCGGCCGCGCCTGCAGCGCGAACCCGAGGCAGTGGTCCGCAACCTCGCGGCGCTGCTCGAGCGCCGCCGCCACGAGGTAGCCGCCCCCTGAGCGAGGCGCTGGATTAGGCTTCGCTTCATGGCACGGAAGACCGCCGAAGGAGTCGAGGCCGCGGCTGTCGCCGCCGCGATCGCGCAGTTCGAGGCCGAGTTCGCCGCCGCCCCCGCGCCGGAGCGGCCGCAGACCCCCGCCTGGCAGCGGGCGGCCCTGATGGAGGGCGTCGGCGCCAAGGAGACGATCGAGGAGCTACGAGGAGGATCGAAATGGCTGTCGTGAAAATCATCGAGCTGGTCGGCAGCTCCAAGACGTCGACCGACGACGCCGCCAAACAGGCGCTGCTGCAGGCGCAGGGCTCGCTGCGCAACATCCGCGCGGTCGACATCGTCTCCACCGGGATCCGCGGCGAGAACCTCGATGAGTACCGCGCCCACGTCCGAGTCGCATTCTTGATCGAGGGAACGGAGGTCGACTGATGGCAGACGCACCGCAGCAGGGGGAGCCCCGCGAGGTCACCCGCGAGGAGGCCCGCAAGATGCTCGACGAGGGCGCGCAGCTGGTCGACGTGCGCGCCGACCACGAGTGGGAGGCGGGCCGGATCTCCGGTGCCAAGCACGTCCCGCTCCCCGAGCTTCCGCAGCGCACCGGCGAGATCGACCAGGACCGCCCGGTCGTCCTCTACTGCCGCGGCGGCAACCGCTCGACGATGGCCGCGGCCGCGCTCGCCGACGCCGGCTTCGAGGCCGTGAAGCTGAGCGAGGGCATCGTCGGCTGGGCCGGCGACGACCTGCCGCTGGAGCCCGAGGACGGCTACGTCGCCGATTCCGGCGAGGCCTCGGCAATCCTGCAGGCGCAGAAAAAACCGTCCCACAGCTGATCTTCCCTGCGTCGGAGGGCCTTTTGCGAAGCCCTCTCCACCGCTCAAGAATTTAAATACCTGAATCCCAATCGGGTTTGCTACCTTTCTGCGCATGGACGTAGCCGTCGCAGAGAACAAGGAGCAGCGGGGCAAGGGCAAGGTCGGGACCCTGGAGAACCCGGAGACCTACGAGAACGTCCCCGGCCACATCATCCCGATCATCGAGCGCGAGTTCGACGACTTCGACAACGAAGCCGAGCAGTTCCTCTCCGGCGAGCTGGAGGAGATGCAGTTCATCGGCTTCCGCCTCAAACAGGGCGTCTACGGGCAGCGCCAGCCCGATGTCCAGATGATCCGGATCAAGCTTCCGTTCGGCGGCGTCACGCCTGAGCAGATGGACACCTTCGCCAGCGTCGTCGAGAAATACGCGCCGCTGAACAAGGGTCACATCACCACCCGCCAGAACATCCAGATCCACCACGTGCCGCTGCGCGACACCGAGCTGCTGCTGCGGGAGATCGCCGAAGCCGGCCTCTCCTCGCGCGAGGGCTGCGGCAACACCGTCCGCAACGTCACCGGCGATCCCTGGGCGGGCGTCGCGGCCGACGAGATCTTCGACCCCACCGCCTACGGCACCGCCTACGTCCGCTACTTCGTCCGCCACCCGACGACGCAGCTGATGCCGCGCAAGATCAAGACCTCGTTCACCGGCTCCGACGAGGACCGGGCGATCAGCGGCATCCACGACATCGCCTTCATCTCCCGCGAAAAGGACGGGGTCAAGGGCTTCAAGGTCCTGGTCGGCGGCGGCACCTCGATCATGGCCCGCGTCGCCCCGACGCTCTACGAGTTCGTCGAGGCCGACAACGGCGACTACCTCAAGGTCGCCGAGGCCGTCTTCCGCATCTTCGACCGCCAGGACTGGCTGCGCGTCAACCGCGCCCGCGCCCGGATCAAGGTCCTCGTCGACAAGATCGGCATGGACGCCTTCCGCGAGCTGGTCGAGGAGGAGCTCCAGGGCGACTGGGTCGCCGAGCGCGAATTCGGCCCCGAGCTGGTCGAGCGCCTGAGCTTCGCCCACGACGAGGAGGCCAATGCGCCCGAGCGGCCGCTCGCCCCGTCCTCGCCGAACGGCGACCGCTCGGAGTTCGAGCGCTTCCTCGCCGGCAACGTGCAGCCGCAGCGCCAGGAGGGCTTCTCCACCGTCGAGGTGAAGGTCACCCGCGGCGACCTCACCCCGGAGCAGTTCCGCGGCCTCGCCCAGATCATGCGCGAGTTCACCGGCGGCAACGCCCGCAGCACGGTGCAGCAGAACTTCGTCCTGCGCTGGGTCCGCGACGAGGCGCTCTACGACGTCTGGGAGCGGCTGGGCGCCCTCGGCCTGAACGAGGCCGGCGCCCGCGAGATCACCGACGTGGTCAGCTGCCCCGGCACCGACAGCTGCAAACTCGGGATCACCTCCTCGATGGGCCTCAACCGGGCGATCAAGGAGCGGGTCGACTCGATGGAGATCACGGATGAGCTGACCAAGCGCATCCACATCAAAATGAGCGGCTGCCCGAACGGCTGCAGCCAGCACCACATCGCCAACATCGGTTTCTACGGCGCCTCGCTGAAAGTCGGCGGCCGCCAGATGCCCGCCTACATCCCGCACATCGGCGGCAACTTCGAGGGCGGCGAGGTCGTCTTCGGCAAGCGGCTCAAATCGCGGCTCCCGGCCAAACGGGTCCCCGAGGCGGTCGAGCGCTGGGTGCGGCTCTACGAGAGCGAGCGCAACGAGGGCGAGGAGTTCAACGCCTTCGCCGAGCGGGTAGGTGCGGAGCCGTTCGAAGCCGCCGCCAAGGACCTGACCCTGCCGGCCGAGTTCAGCCTGGAGACGATGCAGGAGTTCATCGACTGGAACCGCAACAGCCCGTACGAGGTCGTGCGTGGAGAGGGGGAGTGCGCGATCTAGCTCGCGCGCCCGAGCGATGAAGCCTCCGCCCATCACCCTCTCCGGCACCGTGCCTACACCGGCCGACCTCGATCACGAGGCGATCGCGGCCGAGCTGGAGGAGCGGAGCGCCCACGAGGTGCTGGAGTGGATGTTCGAGAACTTCGGCGAGCGCCACTACATCGCCTGCTCGTTCCAGAAAACGAGCTCGGTGACGGCGCACCTGGCGACCACGGTCAACCCCGAGGCGCGCTTCTTCTACCTCGACACCGACGTCCTCTTCCCGGAGACCTACGAGACCCGCGACCGCCTCGCCGAGGCGCTGGGGATCGAGTTCGACCGGTACCACAACCTGACGCTCTCCGAGCAGGAGGTCCAGCACGGGCCGGAGCTGTGGAAGAGCAACCCGGACGCCTGCTGCGGCCTGCGCAAGGTCGAGCCGATGCGGCAGGCCCTTTCTTCCGTAGACTGCTGGGTCGCCGGCGTCCGCCGGGCAGACTCCAGCGCTCGTGCCAAGACGCCGAAGTTCGGCTGGGACAAGCGGTTCAACCTCTGGAAGCTGAACCCCCTTGCGGACTGGACCGAGCGCGACGTCTGGAACTACATCCGTGAGCACCACCTCCCGTACAACCCGCTTCACGATCGCGGCTACCCGTCGATCGGTTGCACCCACTGCACCCAGCCGGTCGAACCGGGTGGGGATCTGCGCGACGGCCGCTGGACGGGCCTCGCAAAGACCGAGTGCGGGATCAACTAGCGGCATCCGGCAAGCCGCCACTGACCAGTAACCCTCCAGTAACCCTTCCCCCAACCCCTGACAAGGTGAGATGAGCGAGACGATGGCTGAGTTGTCCCTGACCCTTTCCGAGCGCCATACCGCGGACTTCGAGATGATCGGCAACGGCGGCTTCGCGCCGCTGACCGGCTTCCAGGGCTCCGCCGACTGGGAGCGCGTCTGCAGCGAGATGCGGACCGCCGACGGCGAGTACTGGCCGATCCCGATCACCCTGGCGACCGACCTCGAGTGCTCGGTCGGCGACGTCGTCGAGCTCTCCTCAGACGAAGGCAAGAAGCTGGGGCGGATCACCGTCGAGGAGATCTACGAGCGCGACCTTGAGCGCGAGGCCCGCGACGTCTACGGCACCACCGAGGACGCGCACCCGGGTGTCGCCGCGATCTACGAGGAGGGCAGCCGCACCATCGCCGGCCCGATCGAGGTCGACGCGCTGCCCGACCACGACGAGGCCTTCATGCGCCGCTACAAGACGCCGGCCGAGCACAAAGCCGACTTCGAGGCGCGCGGCTGGAAGAAGATCGTCGCCTTCCAGACCCGCAACCCGATCCACCGCGCCCACGAGTACCTGACCAAGGCCGCGCTGGAGACCTGTGACGGGCTCTTCATCCACCCGCTGATCGGCAAGACCAAGGCCGGCGACATCCCCGCCGAGGTGCGGATGCGCTGCTACGAGGTGCTGATGGAGAACTACTACCCGGAGGACCGGGTGGTCCTCGGGGTGAAGCCGGCGAAGATGCACTACGCCGGTCCCCGCGAGGCGGTCCTCCACGCGATCGTCCGTCGCAACTACGGGGCCACGCACTTCATCGTTGGCCGCGACCACGCCGGCGCCGGCGACTACTACGGCACCTACGACGCCCAGAAGATCTTCGACGAGATCGACATCGAGGAGCTCGGGATCGAACCGCTGATGTTCGAGCACACCTTCTGGTGCAACGAGTGCGAGGGCCTGGCTTCGAACAAGACCTGCCCTCACGACCAAGAGGCGCGCCTGTTCCTATCCGGGACCAAGGTCCGCGAAATGCTCGGCAACGGCGAAAGGCCGCCGCACGAGTTCTCGCGCGACGAGGTCGCCGACATCCTGATCGACGCTTACAAGGAGGACTGAACAAGCATGGCTGGTGAGAAGGGCTTCACCCTCTGGTTCACCGGGCTTTCCGGTGCCGGCAAGACGACGATTTCCCACGAGCTGGAGCGGGAGCTGCGCGCCCGCGGCTCCAAGCTGGAGATCCTCGACGGCGACATCGTCCGCGAAAACCTCTCGAAGGGCCTCGGCTTCTCGAAAGAGGACCGCGACACCAACGTGCGGCGGATCGCCTTCGTCGCCGACCTGCTCAGCCGCAACGGCGTGCCGGTGATCACCGCCGCGATCTCCCCCTACAAGGAGATCCGCGACGAGGCCCGGCAGCTGATGGGCGACCGCTTCGTCGAGGTCTACGTCGAGGCTTCGGTCGACACCTGCGCCGAGCGCGACGTCAAGGGCCTCTACAAGAAAGCCTTCGCCGGCGAAATCAAGGAATTCACCGGCGTCTCCGACCCCTACGAGGCTCCGGAGAACCCGGAGTTCGTCTGCCACACCGAAAGCGAGACCCCCGAGGAGTCGGCCCAGAAGCTGCTGGCCTACCTCGAGGAGCGGGGGTTCATCCCGGCCAAGGAGGCTGCGGCCGCGTAGGTCGGTTCACAAGCGCTGGGAGAGGGCCGCGAGAGCGGCCCTTTTTCATTCTGCGAGGCGCTTGAGGACCTCTTGGTCCTCCTCGAGGAGCTTTTTCAGGCGCTTCTGGAAGTCCTTGTCCGCGCGGCGTTCGGCTATGTGCTTTTCGATCGCTGCGCGCACTGCCTCCGAGACCGGCATGCCGTCGGCTCGGGCAACGGCGGCCAGTTCCGCCGCCATCTGCTCGGAGAGTCGGAGGCTCGTCGCTTTGGTCGCCATCGCTTACGGCTGGCGATGTTAACGCATATATACCGTAAACAATGGTGATGTAGGTAGTCAAGACATCACTCGGCAAATAGATTAAGGCAAGTATGCTGTATCCTCGCATGAGGATGCCGAGCCAATTGGCGCTACTGGGCGACCTGCTGTTGATCGCAGGGGAAAAGCTCGATGTCCCCGCCGAGCAGTTGCTGCGAACGGTTCCCCTCCTCGGCGACGACTCGGCCTTGGCCGCACCCTTCATCGCCTTCGAGGAGACCGATCCGCCCCCGGGCCTGGCCGAACAGGCCGCCATCTATGGGGCCTGGATTGCTTGCAACCAGCCCTTCTCGCACCACAACCGTGAGATCGGCTACCGGTTCATGCGCGCGATGCTGAAGGAAGCCGAAAAGCCATGGCCGCAGTTCCCGGAGGACGCCTACGTGGTCGAAGCTATGTTCGAGTCCGTGGAGACGGCGGCGATCACCGTGGCGGAGTTCGTCGACTGGGTTTGCCTGCGGGTGAAGGTCGCTGAACGGCTTCGCGACGAGGCTGCGTCCTAGGCGGCTTCGACGGCCTCCGCGAGCAGGCGCACGCCACGGTCGATGGCGGCGTCGGGGAGGCAGGCGAAGCCGAGGACCAGGGCGGGCGCGGCGGGGGCGGTGAAGCTGTGGAGGGCGAGGCCCTCGACGCCGACTTCGCGCTCGGTGGCGGCGGCGATCACCGTGGCCTCGTCGACGCCCTCGGGCAGGGCCACGGTCTCGTAGAGGCCGGCGGCGCCGTCACCGGGACGGGTGTCGGGCAGCCACTTCGCCAGCGCCTGGAGGAGCGCCTCGCGGCGGCGCTGGTAGAGAAGGCGGGTGCGGCGCAGGTGGCGGTCGAGCTCGCCGCGCTCGATGAAGTCCTGCAAGGCGAGCTGGCCGATCACCTCGCTGCCGCCGTCCTCGATCGTCTTCACCTGAATCAGCGGCCAGGCGAGCCAGGAGGGAAGCTGCATCCAGCCGAGGCGCATGCCAGGGGTGAGGCGCTTGCCAGCCGAGCCGGCGTAGACGACCCGCTCCGGCGCCAGGCCCTGGAGGGCGCCGATCCCGCCGCGGTCGTAGCGCAGCTCGGCGTCGTAGTCGTCCTCGACGATCAGCCGCTCGCCGCGCTCCGCCCAGTCCACCAGCCGCGCCCGGCGCTCGCTGCCGAGGACGTAGCCGGTCGGGAACTGGTGGGCGGGGGTGACGACGACGACCTCGGCGCCGCTGCGCTCGAGCTCCTCGACCCGCAGGCCCTCGCCGTCGACCGGGATCGGCGCGACCTCGAGGCCCGCCTGTTCGACGATCAGCCGGTGGCGGTGCCAGCCGGGGTCCTCCAGCGCCACCCGCTCGACCCCGCGCTCGGCCAGCCAACGGCAGAGCAGCGAGAAGCCCTGGGAGAAGCCGCTGCAGATCAGCATCTGTTCGGGCTCGGCGGCAACGCCGCGGACGCGGCCGAGGTAGTCGGCCAACGACTGCCGCAGCGCCGGGACGCCGCGCGGGTCCGGGTAGCCGACGGCGTCGATCGGGGCCTGGCGCCAGGCGGCGCGCAGCGAGCGCAGCCAGCGGTCGCGGGGGAAGGCGGCGAGGTCGGGGAGGCCGGGGTCGAAGCGGTAGCGGTAGCTGGGCAGCAGCGACCCGGCGGGCTCGCGCGGGCGCGCCGGGCGGACGCTGCGGGACACCTGCACGGGGGCGCCCTGCCGGGTCAGCAGGTAGCCCTCGGCGGCGAGCTGGCCGTAGGCCTCGGTGACGACCCCGCGCGAGACGCCGAGCTCGGCCGCCAGAGCGCGGGTGGAGGGGAGCCTGGTGCCCGCCGCCAGCCTGCCCTCGCGGATGCCGTCGCGGACCGCCCGCTCGATCTGTTCGTGCAGCGGCAGCTCCCCCTCCCGGTCGAGCTGAATCAGGAACGATCTACCAACTGGACCAGGAGAAGGAGCCATTACTGGAACTGTAAACAGGACCAGTGATCTCCTACCTTGGACGTAGACGAGAAGCGGTCGGGTAGAAGAAGTCCGAAAGGAGGCGTGCGATGAATCGGATCACGATTGTCGGAGGCGGGTTGGGTGGCCTCACCGCGGCGATCAACTGCGCCGAGGCGGGGCTCGACGTGTGCCTGCTCGAGGCGCATGAGCAGCTCGGCGGGCGCGCCCGCGGCATGGACGGGCCGTACAAGGCCAACGTCGGCCCGCACGTGATCTACAAGGACGGGCCGCTCTGGACCTGGCTGCGCGAGCGCGACATCCTTCCCGCCTACGCGGGGCTGCCGCTGGCGCCGGTCCGCTTCCGCTACCAGGGCAAGACGCGGCGGATGCCGCCGCTCGGCGCCGCCCCTTCGGTCCTGCGGCTGCGCGGACGCGAGGCGCCGGTGGATCAGGACTTCCGCAGTTGGGCCGCCTCCCACACCGACGAGCAGACGGCGGAGATGCTGAGCTCGGCCGCCGGGGTGTGGACCTTCCACCACGATCCCGGCGAGCTCTCGGCGGCTTTCGTCTGGTCGCACACGGTCCGCGTCCTGCTCAGCCCGCCGCCGACTGCCCGCTACCTGATCGGCGGCTGGGGAGCCCTGGTGGCGGCGCTGGAGGCGCGGGCGCGCCGGCTCGGAGTCGAGATCGAGACCGGCTGCCGCGTCGACTCGCTGCCGGAGGCGCCGGTGATCGTCGCCACGGAGCTGCCCCAGGCCGAAGCGCTGCTCGGCGAACCGCTCTCCTGGCCCGGAGGCCACACCGTCTGCCTCGACCTCGGGCTCGAGCACCGGCGCGGCGACCCGTTCGTCGTCTCCGACCTCGACGAAGCGGGGTGGATCGAGCGCTTCAGCGCCCCCGACCCGTCGGTGGCGCCGGAGGGCGAGGAGCTCCTGCAGGGGCAGATGCCGGTGCGGCCGGGAGAGGACGTCGAGCTGACCGCCGCGCGCCTGGAACGGCTGCTCGACCAGTCCTTCCCGGAGTGGCGGGACCGCATCACCTGGCGGCGCCGCCAGGTGATGAAGGAGCGGACCGGAGCCCTCGACATGCCCGGTACGAGCTGGCGCGACCGGCCCGCGGTCGAGCGCGGCGACGGCGTCTTCCTGGTCGGCGACATGGTCGCCGCGCCGGGGCTGCTCTCGGAGGTCTCGTGGGCGAGCGCGGTCCGGGCTAGCGAGCTCGCGGGCGTGGTCGCCGGCAGCGCGGTGGCGGGCGCGGCCTAGGTGGTGCCGAGCGGGCCGGCCGGCACCCTCGGCTCGCCGAGGCCGTAGGTGTCGTAGGCGCCGAACTTGGCGAAGGTCTTGTGGGTGGGCCCGTGGTAGTCGGAGCTCCCCGTCGGCGTCAGGTCCATGTCGTTGCAGAGCTGCAGGAGGTGTTCAGTCTGCTCCTTGGTGTGGGACGGGTAGAAGGTCTCGACCCCGTCGGCGGGGAGGGAGCGGATCAGGTCCTCGACCTCCTTCGGGTCGGAGATGTCCCAGTAGGGGTGAGCGATCACGGCGACCCCGCCCGCGTCGCGGATCAGCTCGACTGCCTCCTCGGCGGTCGGCCAGCGGCGGGGGACGAAGGCCTTGGCGCCCGGCACCAGGTACTCCTCGAAGAAGGGGCCGAGGTCGCCGGTGGCGCCGGCGGCCTTGGCGATGTGGGGGCGGCCGATCGAGTCGGCGCCGCCCGCCTCGCGGATCGCGTCCTCGAGCGTGAGGTCGAAGCCCTCGCGGCGGAGGTTCTCGACGATCTCCCCGGCCCGGTTGCGTCGTTCCTCCTGGGCCCGCTCGCAGATCGGCGCCATCTTCTCGAGGTCGATCCAGTAGCCGCAGACGTGCAGGTCTTCGGCGTACTCGTGCACGCAGGACATCTCGATCGCGGGCACCAGCTCGATCCCCAGGCGGTCCGCCGCCGCCTGCGCCTCGGGCACGCCGGCGATCGCGTCGTGGTCGGTCAGGGCCAGCGTCGTGACCCCGGCCTCGGCCGCTTCGGCGACGACCTCGGCGGCCGGAAGCTGGCCGTCGGAGACGGTGGAGTGGGACTGAAGCTCGATCAGCATGGGGTCAGCACCCTATTCGGCCCGCGGCATTTATAGAGTGCCGCCTCCATGTTCCAGAAAGTCCTCATAGCCAACCGCGGCGAGATCGCGATCCGGGTCGCCCGCACCCTGAAAGAGATGGGCATCGTCTCGGTCGCCGTCTACTCGGAGATCGACCGCGACGCCCCCCATGTCCGCGAGGCCGACGAGGCCTTCCTGATCGGCCCGGCGGTGCCCGCCGAGAGCTACCTGAACATCGAGAAGATCATCGAGACCGCCAAGGAGGCCGGTGCGGAAGCGATCCATCCGGGCTATGGCTTCCTCGCCGAGAACGCCGACTTCGCCCGCGCCTGCGCCGACAACGACATCGTCTTCATCGGCCCGCCGCCGGAGGCGATCGAAGCGATGGGCTCGAAGACCCGGGCGCGCGAGATCATGGAGAAGGCCGGGGTGCCGATCGTGCCCGGCTCGACCGAGGTCGCGACCGACCTCGAGGACGCCAAGCGCCAGGCCGACGAAGCCGGCTACCCGGTCGCCTGCAAGGCCGCGGGCGGCGGCGGCGGCAAGGGCTTCCGCGTCGCAATGACGCCCGACGACCTTCAGGACGCCTACGAGGGCGCCTCGCGCGAAGGCGAGAAGTTCTTCTCCGACCCGCGCGTCTACATCGAGCGCTACCTGGTCGACCCGCGCCACGTCGAGGTCCAGGTCCTGGCCGACTCGCACGGCAACGTGATCCACCTCGGCGAGCGCGACTGCTCGCTGCAGCGCCGCCACCAGAAGGTCGTGGAGGAGGCGCCGGGCCCGCACGTCGACGAGGAGATGCGCGAGCGGATCGGCAAAATCGCCACCGACGCGGCCGCAGCAGTCGGCTACCGCGGCGCCGGGACGATCGAGGGCATGCAGGTCGGCGACGAGTACTTCTTCCTCGAGATGAACACCCGCGTCCAGGTCGAGCACTGCGTGACCGAGATGGTCACCGGGATCGACATCGTCCGCGAGCAGGTCCTCGTCGCCGCCGGCGAGCAGCTCTCGATCGCCCAGGAGGACGTCGAGCTGCGCGGTTGGTCGATCGAGTGCCGGATCAACGCCGAGGCCGCGCACAAGAACTACGCGCCGGCCCCGGGGCCGATCGGCGACTCCTACCACGAGCCTTCGGGACCCGGCGTCCGCGTCGACTCCGGCGTCGAGGCCGGGGGCGAGGTGACGCCGATGTACGACCCGATGGTGGCCAAGCTCATCGTCTGGGATATCGACCGCGAGCACGCGACGCGACGGATGCTGCGGGCGCTGGACGAATACGACTCCGGCGGCCTCACCACCCTGATCCCCTTCCACAAGAAGATCCTCGCCACCGAGCAGTGGGCGCGCGGTGAGACCTGCCGCGACCTGATGGAAGACAAGGAGTGGCTGAAGACGACCGCTCCCGCCGACGCGAGCCCGCCCGAACCCTCGGAGGAGGGCGGCGAGGTCGTCACCCGCGACTACAAGGTCGAGGTCTCCGGCAAGCTCTTCGACGTCAAGGTGATCGGCGAGGCCCCCGCGGGCGGCGTCGCCGCCCCGGCCGCCGGCGGCGGCAAAAAACAGCCGCCGAAACGCGAGCGCAAAGGCGGCGGCGGTCCCAGCGCCTCCAGCGACGCCCTCCCCTCGCCGCTCCAGGGCACCGTCCTCAAAGTCGCCGTCGAGCAGGGCGCCGAGGTCAACGAGGGCGACCTGATCTGCGTGATCGAGGCGATGAAGATGGAGAACGAGATCACCGCCCACCGCTCCGGCAAAGTCGAGGAGCTGCCGATCTCCGAAGGCTCCGCCGTCTCCTCCGGCGACACCCTCGCCGTCATCAAATAGCCCTTCCGACCTTGACCCCGCCATAGCGGGGCGAACCTCGGAAGTGCTTCTCTCAATGGGGTATTCCGGGTGCCATTCGCTTTGCGGAGCGACGATATGAGGCACCGTTAGAACTGGTATTTAAGAAAAAGGGCGCTAGAATTTCGAGTGTCTGGGCGGGTACCCGGACACATCACAGATAGGTTCCACGGGCTGAAGCAGAGACTTCGACCGACCTATCCAGCCGCAGGTCGACGAGCTAACTCTTGAGCACGAATTGGAATGCTCATGTGCAAGTCGAATCACCGGTGTCTGGCCTTGCCCCGGATCCCGGACCTTTATAACGGGTGGGCAAGCAGTCGTCTTAGTCGCACCTCTGAATCTCAGGCAGGGAGGGATTGAGGAGGGTGCGCACGAGGACGGAAATTGCTTCTCCCTCACCTCCCCAAGAAGTCCAAGCAGGTAGGTCCCCCATCTTCACTTGAGACCCCGGAGGAATGTCGACGCGCTGAAGAACGAGATCAAGCATTGATTACACGGGCCCGGCGAGTGGAGGCGGAAGTTGCAGCTGATCGTGCCCGCTTTGAGCTAATTAGGGACAAGACCATCCTCATCCTGGGACTGGCTGCGGCTATGTTTACCGCCTTCAACCCTGAGCTGATCCCGGTGGCGTTGCTAGGTGGAGGCGGGTTAGGAGGGCTGACCGCCTTCTTGCGGCGGCGACCGAGCGAACGTTGAGCCCATGCAGCGGGCGCATCCATCCGGAGTCGAGACAGCTAAGGGGCACGAGGCGTTCGCGGGGGGAGGGGGATGACCCCCGAACGGCTTGTACTTTTCGGGCAGAACGGTTCTCGGACGGCCCCAGGCGATCCACCCGAGCAAGTTGAGTGAGGGGGTCATCCCCCTCCCCGACCACAACCCTTAGAAGAACCTCAGCGCTGCGCCCGTTTCGGGTGCCGTTTTTCTTCGCGTTCTTTCTGTTTGCGTCGTTCTTCTTCGCGGCGCTGCTTGGCGACCTGCTGTTGCTGCTTGCGGGTCAGGGGGAGCTTCGGGGTGACTTTCTGGCAGGCGCGGCCGACGCAGTCGACGAGCTCGGTCAGGTGGGCGTGGAGGAAGGCGCGGATCGGGAAGAGGTTGGGGACCCGGATCAGGTTGTTGAGCTCGTAGGGGTCCTTGTTGATGTCGTAGAGCTCCTTCTCGCCGCTCGGCCACTCGATGTACTTGTAGGGGCCGAGGCGGATCCCGACGTAGTCCTTCGGGGGGGCGACGATCGAGGCGGTGGCACCGCCTTTGCCGGCCTTGCGGGTGTTCGGGCGGGCGGCGGGGCCGGGTTCGACAGGGCCGCCGGGCTGGCCGTTGGCTTCGACGTCGTTGGTCTCGACGAAGGACTCGAAGAGGATCGGGCGTCGCGTGCGCAGGCTCGGGTCGCGCATGAACGGGACCAGCGAGCGGCCGTCGATGCTTTTGTCAGGTTTCGCTCCGGCCAGCTCGAGGATCGTCGGGGCGATGTCGATGTTGGCGGCCAGCTCGCCGGTCGCGGTGCCGGGTTTGATCCCCGGCCCCCGGATCAGCAGCGGCAGGTGGGTCGCCGGCTCGTAGGCGAGGAACTTGCCGCCGGTGAGGCGGTGCTCGCCGAAGAAGAAGCCGTTGTCGGAGGTGAAGATGATGTAGGTGTTGCGCAGCCGGCCGAGGCTCCCGAGCGTGTCGTGGATCAGCTTCACGCCCTCGTCGATCGAGCGCAGCGACTCCAGCGCCTTCTGGTAGTAGACCCGGTAGGTGCGGGTCTCCTGCGCGGAGAGGTAAGGGGCTTCGCGGATGAAGCGGGGCTTGTCGTTGACGTTGCCCTCGTTGAACCCTTCCGAGCGGTCGTGCGGGTAGGGGGCGCCGGCGAAGAGGCTGTAATGGCGGGGGGCGGGCTCAGGGCCGGCCGGGCGGCGGAAGTCGCCGTGCGGGGCGGTGTAGTCGAGCTGCAGGTAGAAGGGCTGTTCGGGCGAGGTCCCCGAGATCTCTTCCCAGGCGATCCGGTTGAAGATGTCGGTCTGGTAGAGGCACGGCCTCCCGTTCGTCGCCCCGAGCGGGCACCCGGGGTCGTCGGTTTCGCCGTATTCGCGCGTTTCCCAGCTGCCGGGGTCGCCGAAGGGCCCGTCGATCGAGCCGTTGTTGTTCAGCGTGTAGCCGTAGAAGTAGTGGTGGGTGTCGGCGCGCAGGACGCTGTGCCAGGCGTTCCAGCCCGGCGGCACGTCTTTGCCTTCGTCGAACGGTTCGTCGCCGTAGCCGTTGAGGAACTTGCCGATGTGGATCGTCCGGTAGCCGGCCTGCTGCAGCCAGGGGGCGAGGTTGTGGTTGTAGGCCTGCCGCGCTTTGAAGCCGGTGAAGCCGCCGTTGGGCGGCACGTTGCCTTTGACGTTGTGGTTGTGGGCGTAGCGCCCGGTCAGCGTGCTGACCCGCGCCGGGCAGCAGAGCGGGTAGGGCACGTAGTAGCGGTTGAAGGTGATGCCGCGGTCGGCGATCAGCGAGAGCGTGTAGGGCATCGCCTGGATCGGGATGCCGCCGGGGCTGAAGGTCTCGTAGAGCTGGTCGATCGTCGCGTCGTCGGTCTGGATGACGACGAAGCTGGGCTTCTGGGTCGCCGACTGCTGCGCCGCGCCGGCGCTGGGGAGGTGGGCGAAGACGAGCGCCGCCAGCAGGGCGAGGAGCCCGGCGGCCACGGTGAGCCGTGCCCGCGTCAGGGCATGGGAAGAACCGCTGGTGTGTCTGCCGAGTGCCTGCATCGAGAAGTTCCGGGGTGCTTACCCCCGTAACCGGCGCCTCACGCCTGAGTTGCGGACTGAAAGCTAGAAGACGCTCAGGACGCGCCGAGCTTTTTCACGGCTTCGCGGAAGTTTTTCACCGTCGCGCTGGGGGCTTTGCGCCCTTCCAGTTTCTCGCCGTGGCGGTTGACCCAGATCACCGGCACGTTCATTTTCAGTACCGGGGCGATGTCGGTCGTGTAGTCGCAGCCGATGTGCAGCCAGCCTTTCTTGCCGCCGATCCGCCGCGCGCACTCTTTGAAGTGGACGGGGTCGGGCTTGTAGCTGCGCACCTGCTGGGCGGTGACGACGAGGTCGAGTTCGGTCCGCAGGTGGCGGCGGCTGATCCCGAGCAGTTTGTCGTCGATGTTGGAGACGATCCCGATCTCGTACTTCTTCGCCAGCCGGTCCATCGCCGCGTTGGACTCGCGGAACGGCAGCCAGTAGGCGACGCTGTTGGGCAGGAACTGGGCCCGCGAGGGCTCGACTTCCCAGCCGATCTCGCCGGCGACTTTGACAATCGTCCGCCGCAGCACCTCGGCGTAGAGCTCGTAGGAGCCGGCCATGATTTCCGCCTGCACTTCCATGAAGCGGGCGAGGAAGGGCTCCTCTTCGAAGCTGAAGCCGTCTTTGGCCGCCTCTTTCTTGCAGGCTTCGACGATGCCTTTCTCCCAGTCGATGAGGGTGCCGTAGCAGTCGGTGGTCACCCATTTGATGTTTTTCAGGCTGGGAAGAGGCATAAGAGAGACTCGCGTTGGCTCCGGCGAGCCGCGGCATTATGCCATTCGGTAGTCTGCGCCGCCGCGCCCCCGGCGCGACCCCTCACTTCATGGACCTCCTCGAGTACCAGGGCAAGCAGCTGTTCGCCAAGCACGGCATCGTCGTGCCGAGCGGCGAGGTCGCCGCCACGGTCGACGCCGCCGTCGCCGCCGCGGAGCGGATCGGCTACCCCTGCGCGATCAAGGCCCAGGTGCTGATCGGCGGCCGCGGCAAGGCGGGCGGGATCAAGATCGCCCAGAACGCCGAGGAGGCGCGCGAGCACGCCGACGCGATCCTCGGCATGGACATCGTCGGCCCCCACGGCGAGGGCCCGTTCCGCGTCGACCAGGTCTGGATCGAGGGCGGCTCGGACATCGCCGAGGAGTACTACGCCTCGGTCATCCTCGACCGCGGCGAGAAGAAGCTGTTGGCGATGGTCTCGGCCAAGGGCGGGATGGACATCGAGGCGGTCGCCGCCGAGGACCCCGACGCCCTGGTCAAACGCCATATCGACCCGAGCGGGTTCGACGCCGCCGCCGCGCGCGGGATCGTCGCCGACGCCGGGCTCGCCGAGGACGCGCTCGACGAGGCCGCCGAGGTGCTCGTGAAGCTGGCCGAGGTGGCGCGTGAGGAGGACGCGACCCTGATCGAGGTCAACCCGCTGATCGTCACCGCCGGCCGCGAGGTCGTCGCGCTGGACTCGAAGGTGACGATCGACGGCAACTCGCTCTTCCGCCACCAGGACCTGGCCGAGATCGCCGACACCGTCGACGACCCGCAGGAGCAGATGGCGAAGGAGAAGGGCCTCACCTACGTCAAGCTCGACGGCAACGTCGGCATCCTCGCCAACGGCGCCGGCCTCTGCATGTCGACGCTCGACGTCGTCGCCCAGGCGGGCGGGGCCCCGGCCAACTTCCTCGACGCGGGCGGCGGCTCCAAAGCCGAGGCGATCGTCAACGCCTTGGAAGTGATCAAGTCGGACCAGAAGGTCAGCGCGATCCTCTTCAACATCTTCGGCGGCATCACCCGCTGCGACGAGATCGCCAACGGGATCGTCACCGCCTCGCAGCAGATCGACCTCGGCGTGCCGCTGGTCGTCCGCCTCGACGGCACCAACTCCGAGGAGGGCCTGAAGATCCTCGCCGAGGCCGACCTGCCGAACCTGCACCAGGAGAAGACGATGCTCGACGCCGCCCGCCGCGTCGTCGAGCTCGCCGGGAGCCCGTCATGAGCATCATCATCGATGAGAGCACCAAGCTCGCCGTCTCCGGCCTGACCGGCCGCGAGGGCTCCTTCCACGGCCTGCGCAACAAGGCCTACGGGACCGACCTCGTCGCCGGCGTCACGCCGGGCAAGGGCGGCCAGGACGTCGAGGGCGTGCCGGTCTTCGACACGATCAAGGAGGCCGTCACCGAGGCCGGCGCCAACACCTCGATGATCTTCGTGCCCGCGCGCTTCGCCGCGGCCGCGATCGACGAGGCGATCGACTCCGGCGTCGAAACCGTCATCGCGATCACCGAGGGAATCCCCGTCCTCGACATGCTGAAGACCTACTGGAAGGCGAAGGAGGCGGGCGTGCGGCTGATCGGGCCGAACTGCCCCGGCGTGCTCTCGCCCGGCAAAGCCAACGTCGGGATCATCCCCGCCCAGTTCTTCGACCCGGGCCCGATCGGCGTCGTCTCCAAGAGCGGCACCCTGACCTACCAGATCGGCAACGAGCTGAAGCAGGCCGGGACCGGCAACTCCTCGATCGTCGGCATCGGCGGCGACCCGATCGTCGGCTCGGACTTCATCGACATCCTCAAGCTCTACGAGGCCGACTCCGACACCGAGCTGATCGTGATGGTCGGCGAGATCGGCGGCGACGCCGAGGAGCGGGCGGCCGAGTTCATCGCTTCGGAGGTCTCCAAGCCGGTGGTCGCCTACATTGCCGGCTTCACCGCGCCCCCCGGCAAGCAGATGGGGCACGCCGGGGCGATCATCTCCGGCTCCTCGGGCACCGCCCAGGCGAAGAAAGACGCGCTCGAAGCGAAGGGCGTGCGGGTCGGCGAAAGCCCGACCGAGACGGCGCAGATCGCCGCCGAGACGCTGCGCTCGCTTTAGGCGGACCCAGAAACACGCGGGTGTTCAGCGGACGGTGCGGGCTATCCCGCTCACCCGAGTTGACATGGCCTCCCGACAGGAACTTGGCTCTCGAGAAATAACTCGAACGCTCGGGAGGCGTCGAATGCCAGAAGAAGGAAGCAATCCCAGCCGGGACAACCAGGAGGAGGAGGCAAATGCAATGACTCCTCACTGGGGGTACGTAGCTGGGGCATATGCGATCGTGGTTGCATCTGGAGCACTAGCGCTATGGCTGGCCGATAAGCACTCGCTCACTATCGAGGTGACCGAGGGGTTCGCTGCGTTTGCCGTCGTCTACATCGTGGCGCAGGCGGTTGAGCGGTTCGTTCAACCGTTCACCTATCTCGTCGGTAAGCCTGCCGAGAAGAGCGACGCCAAGACGGAGCTGACGGTTGCAAACGGGCGGAAGGCGCTCGCCGACGCGTCGAACAATGCGGTCGAGGTTGCAGTTGAGGTTCGTAAAGCAGCCATGGCGCGTAAGACGCTGGCGGTGATCCAAGCTGAGCGGACGGCCCTGTTCTGGGCGATTGCCACGGGCACCGCCTTGATCGCCTGCGGTGTCCTCGATCTAGGCCTGATCCAGAGCATTTCCGACGTCACCGGTGGGGAGAAGGACAAAGCGTGGTTCGACGACGTCGACATCCTGATCACGGGAGCGGTGATCGGCGCCGGCACCAAGCCTCTGCACGACCTGATCAAAATCATCCAAGTCGCCAAGCAGAAGAGCGATCCGTCGGAGAGCGGATCGCCGAGCTGAGGATGCTCGGATAGGTGCCGTTGCTAGGGTCGGGGGCCGTTATGGCCTCCGACACGATCTCCTTCGCGCGCGGCGCTCCCAGCGCCGACATCCTTCCCCACGAGCAGGTGCGGGAGGCGGCGCAGCGGGCGCTGGACTCCGACTGGGAAACCGCGCTGTCGTACGGGGTCGGGATCGGCCATCCCGGGCTCTGCCAGTGGGTGGCGGAGCGGCACGGGCACCTGGACGCCGACCAGGTGATGATCACCAACGGGTCGCTGGAGGCCGGGGCGATGCTCTTTCAGCACCTGCTGCAGCCCGGCGACCGGGTGATCGTCGAGCAGCCGACCTACGACCGCACCCTGCTCCTGCTGCAGCAACTGGGCGTCGAGCTGGTGCCGATTCCGCTGGAGGCCGACGGGCTCGACATCGGGGCGCTGGAAACGGCCGTCTACCGGGAGCCGGTCAAGCTCGCCCACGTCATCGCCAACGCCCACAACCCCGCCGGCTGCACGCTCTCGGAGGAGAAGCGCCGGCGCCTGGTCGAGCTCGCCGACGAGCACGACTTCTGGATCTTCGAGGACGACCCCTACCGCGAGCTGCCCTTCGAGGGGGAGCCGCTGCCGACGATGCTCTCGATGGACGAGGGCGGCAGGGTCATCCACGCCTCCTCGTTCTCGAAGACGGTCAGCCCGGGCGTGCGTGTGGGTTACCTGGCGGGTCCCGCCGAGGAGATCAAGAAGCTGGCGAAAAAGGCCAACGAGACCTACATCTCGCCGAACATGCTGGCCGAGGCGATCGTCCTCGAGCTCTGCCGCAGCGGCGAGCTCGACCGCAACATCGAGTTCGTCAAAGGCGAGCTGAAGGCCCGCTGCGACGCGCTCGTCGCGGCGCTGAAAGAGCAGATCCCCGAGGCGGAGTTCGTCGTCCCCGACGGCGGCTACTTCCTCTGGCTCGACCTCGCCGAGGGCACCGACACCGTTGCCCTGCTGGCCGAGGCGAAAGAGGAGGGCGTCTCCTTCGTCGCCGGCCCCGACTTCATGATCGAGGGCGGCGAGCGCAGCCTCCGCCTCTCCTTCGCCCCGGTGCCGGCCGACCGCGCCGCCGAGGGCGTGCGCCGCATCGCTACCGCGTTGGAGCGCCTGCGCTCCAACTCCCCGGCGCAGGCTTAGCCAGGGCTCCCGCCGGAGCACGCCGCCCCGGCGGGAGGTGAGGGTCGGATCAGCCGATCCCGTATGTACCGGCGTTGAGCCCTTCGACTTTCCAGGAGCCGAAGGCTTTGTAGTTGAGGAGGGCGCCGCTGAATTCCATTTCGGAGATCGCCGAGGGCGTGTTCAGCGTCACTGTCATCGCGGTGAACGTTTTGTCCAGTTCGGTCACCGGGCAACCGGCTTTGAAGGTCCGCCGGACCCGCATGTTTGTGATCTGCAGGTCGGTGGTTTTGACGTGGACGGTCCACGGCAGGCCTTTGGCTTCCTGCGTGTTGACCTGACACGAGCTCATTTTCCCGAACGCTTTGGGACAGGCTTTGAGTTCGTATTTGGTGATTTTCGCCGTGCTGCCGCCTTCGGTCGTCATCACCGCGCGGACTTCGCAGGACATGCCGCTCCATTCGCCGCTGACTTCCGTTTCGAAGACTTCGCCGCCCGGCAGGCTCAGTTCGACGAATTTCGTCAGGTTGACGCCTTTGTGTTTCCAGACCGCGGCCGAGGCCATGGCCGGAAGCACGAACGCGAAGCAGGCGAAGACGGCGGCGAGGATCGCCAGCCGTTGCTGGTTCTTCATCTCTCTCCCTTTCGGATGCCGCCCGCTCGAGGAGGGCGACAGATGGACTGGAAGGGGTGACTATATTCGAGATTTTCTGACTTTAAGCACCACCGGGACGCGCACCGTTTCCCGGCCGCCGGTCAGCGGGCGCCAGGTGAGGGTCACCGCGGTCCGCAGCCTGCCCCGGCGCTCGAGGATCGGCCGGCCCTTGCGGCTCGGCCGCAGCTGCAGGACCGCGATCCCGGCCTGCGCCGTCCGCAGCGAGGCGCGGGCGATCTTGCCGCTCCTGCTCTTCGCCGTCAGCAGTCCCGCCTCCGGCACCCGCACCCGCAGCCTCAGCGTCCCGTTCCTGCGGTTGGCCTTGCGCTTGCCGACGCGGATGCGCGACCCGGGCGCGGGCGCGAAGCTCCCGTCCGGCGCCGAGAGCTCGACCGCGTCGACCCCGGCGTTGAGGACTTCCTCGGTGGTCGCGACCGCGATCCGCAGGCGCACGGTCTGGCCGGCGAACGCCCCGAGGTCGGCGATCAGCTGCGTCGGTTTCATCGTCCGCGGGCCGCCCGGTCTGGTCCGGAAGAGGTTGAGGAGGACGTCGCCGGGGGCGATCGAGTCGGGCGCTGCCTCCGGCCGGACCAGGTCGATCCGGAACTGCTGGTTGGCCTGGGCGCCGATCGCTTCTTCGTCGGCGGTGAGCGTGTCCGGGGAGGGGATCGCCAGCCCGGCGTAGGAGTCGTAGTAGGCGAGGAAGCTGAGCCGGTAGTCGGTGCCCGGCTCGAGCTGGAGGTCCTGGAAGAGGAGCAGCGTCTCCGGGTTGGCCTGGTCGGCGATCGCCGCGAACTGTCCCTGCGGCGGCGGCTGCACCGGGTCGGCGCCGCGCTGGTGGCCGATCGGCGCGTCGGTGCCGCGGTAGGCGAACCACTTCCCCGCCCCCAGCGCGCGCCGTACCTCCCAGCCCGCCAGGCTGCCTGACTCGAAGCCGCCGTTGATGACCTGCGCCGCGGAGGCGGCCGAGGGGAAGAGGGTCGCCAGCACAGCGACTAGCAGCAGGAGCGCTCTTCTAGCCAAGGATCTCGAACCTCCATCTCGCAGGGGTGGGATCGACGTTGCCCAGCCGGTCGACCGCGCGCACCCGGAAGACGTGGCGGCCGGGGGCGAGCGGGCCGTAGCGCTGCGGCGAGCTGCAGGGGCGGAACCGCCTGCCGTCGAGGCTGCAGCGGAAACGGGCGCCGCGGGCACGGGAGGTGAAGGCGAACCGCGGGGACCGGTCGCGGGAGGCGCGCTTCGGCTTGCGGACGATCCTGGTCTGCGGCGCCCGCAGCAGCCGCGGCCGTTTGACGATCGGGGACGGCGCGACGATCGGCGGGGTCGCCTCCCCGTTGTCCCCCGACCCGGTGGCGGTCGTCTCCACCGCTGGCTCGGAGGTGCCGCCGAGGACGTCCGTCTGGGTCGCGGCGACGATCGTCCCGGGCGGCAGCGGCGCCGCGAAGGCGAGCGACCAGTTGCCGTCTTCGTCGGCGGTCGCCTGGCCGAGGAAGGACTCGATCTCGCCGGGCAGGGAGGTCGCCTTGCGGAACAGCCTCACGGTGGCGCCGGGGTCGGCCGCTCCCGCCGCGCCGGTCTCCGAGGCCGCCGAGAAGAGCGGAGGGAGGATGCCGCCGTTGGGGCCTTTCGGTTCGGGGCCCGCGGCGACCAGGCTGATGAAGAGGCCGACGTTCCCGAAGCCGCGGTTGCGGGCGACTTCGTTGCGGCTTTCTTCGGCGTTGAAGATCTCGATCGCGTCGCCGGAGCTGCCGACGATCGTGTTTTCCTCGGCCGCGGTGTCGCCGCCGACGACGTTGCCGCTGACCCCCCAGGGCGGTGCTCCCTGGATGAGGACGCCGGCCCCGCCCGCGTCGAAGACCTGGTTGCCGACGATCTCGTTGGCGTTGTTCTCGACGAGGATGCCCGCGCCTTCCGTCGCCTCGACCGTGTTGCCCGCGATCAGGTTGTCCTGGCCTTCGCCGTGGACGCGGATGCCGGTGGCGGCGCCGCGGACGCGGTTGCCGGCGATCGTGCCGCCGGGTCCCTGGAGCGCGATGCCCGCGCCGCCGTCGAGGTCGAGCTCGTTGTCGAGGATCGAGGTTTCCTCGGCCGGGATCGAGAGCCCTTCGGCGTCGACGACGATCCCGTCCGCGGGCGGTTCGGCAGAGCCGGTCGCCGCGTCCGCGCCGATCACGTTGCCGCGGACGACGAGGTAGGCGACGCCGGGGCCGGCGCTGACGCCCGCGGCGCCGCCGGCGATCCGGTTCGCGTCGCCCGCCCGCGGCCCGCCGACGACGGTCCGCGAGGCGGCGCCGACGAGGACGCCGGCGCCGACGTTAGCGACGGTCCCGGTCCCAGTTGCGTCGAGGCCGATGTGGTTGCCGACGATCGTGGTCCCGACCGGCGGCCCCGACCCGTTGCTGCCGGTGAGGTCGATGCCGCTTGCCTCGGAGCCGGAGACGAGGTTGCAGCCGCCGTCGCAGGCCGGGGTGGCCGCCGCTTCCGCGTTCACCCGGGTGCCGATCGCGTTGTCGGAGGCCGTGGACCCGGAGGCGGAGGCGATCGCCACTGCGGTTCCGTTGGGCGCCGCGGCGGCGCCGGTGGGATCGACGCCGAAGTCGTTGCCGAGGACCCTGGCCTCGCTCGCGCCGAGGATCTCGAGCCCGGCCCCGGCGCTGTCCGCGACGAGGTTGCCCGCTTCCGGCCCTTCGCCGCCGATCCGGGCGGAGTCGGAGCCGGGGCCGAGGCGGATGCCGACGCCGTTGCCCTCGGCGCCGCCGTCGACCCCGACCCCGAGCCAGCTGCCGCGCAGGCGCAGGCGCGGGGCTTCGACCGCTTCGATCCCGACTTCGGCGCCGGTGATCGCAAGGCTTTCGATTTCGACTTCTCCGGCGCCTTCGACCGTCAGGGCCGGGGCGCCGGGGAGGCCGTCGATCCCGACGCAGGGGCCTTGGACCCCGGCCCCGGTTTCGCACTGGCGACCGACCAGCCGGAGCGGGTCGGCGATCGGCGGCAGCGGGCCGGCGAGCGCGATCGGCGGGTCGCTCGCTTCGAAGGCTTCTTCGTCGAAGCCGACTTCGTCGAATTCGCCGGCCGAGAGGTTCGCCTCTTCGAGCGCGGCGCGGAGGGAGCATTTGCCGCCCGCGGTGAGGCAGACGAGATCGCCCGGCGTCGCGTCGGCTTCGTCGGCGCTGGTGCTGACGGTGAACGATTCCGCTGCGGCCGCGGTCGGCCCCGCCAGAAGGCAGGCGAGGACAACCCCCGCGGCTGCAAGCACGCGGCGGCCGAGCAGGAACCCTGCTCGATTGACTGGCACGCGGCGACTTTAGCCCTCGCTTGGCGAATAGGCAACCTTCTTCGTACGGTCAGCGCAGCTCAGTCGCGGGGCGCCGGGGTCGCCGCCGAGCGCAGCGCCCCGGCGGAGGCGAGGACGACGAGGCCGATCGCCACGGCTTCGACCGCGCCCAGCCCCTGCGAGAGCGCGACGAACCCGATCGCCGCCGCGACCGCCGGCTCGAGGCTCATCAGCACCCCGAAGACCGCCTGCGGCAGCCGCCGCAGCGCCTCCATCTCGACCACGTAGGGGAAGGCGGTGCTGAGGACGCCGACCGCGGCGCCGACGGCGAGGACCGTGGGGTCGAGGATGTCGACGCCGCCCTGGGCGAGCCCGAAGGGGGCGACGACCACGGTCGAGATCACCGCCGCCATCGTCGCGCCGCCGGGGCCGGGGCCGAGGCGGCCGACCCGGGCGCTCTGGAGGATGTAGGCGGCCCAGAAGAGCCCGGCGGCCAGCGCCAGCGCCACCCCGAGCGGGTCGACCTCCTCGCCGCCGGCGCCGTCGGAGAGGAGGACAATCCCGACCCCGGCCAAAAGCGCCCAGATCAGGTCGCGACGGCGGCGCGAGCCGAAGAGGGCGATCCCGAGCGGGCCGACGAACTCGAGCGTGACGGTGATGCCGAGCGGCAGCCGCTCCAGCGCGGCGTAGAAGAAGAGGTTGACCGTCGCCACCGCGATCCCGAGCAGGACGACGTCGCGGTGCGGCCACTCCCGCGTCCGCAGCGGCGCCGCCCGCGTCAGCGCCACCAGCACCAGCGCCCCGAAGAGGGCGCGGAGGAAGACCGCCCCGGAGGAGCCGATCTCCGCGAACAGGGTCGTCGCCAGCGCCGCCCCGAGCTGGACCGAGACGATCGAGCTCAGCGTCAGCAGCGCCGCGCTCCGGGTCCGCTGCTCGGCCCTCGCCGCCGCCGTTTCGCTCGCCGTCATCGGCGGATTCTGATCCACGCCCACGCGCTCCCCGTAGTGGGGGGCATGCAAACGACCAGGAGGCGACCACGATGGAAGAGCCCAAGGAACTAGTCAAACCTCTATCGAGACGCCACCTCTTGGCGGCCGGCGGCGGCTCGGCCGCGCTCGCGGCCTTCCTCGCCGCCTGCGGCGGCGGCGACGACAGCACCACGAGCACCACCTCCTCGATGGGCGGTGGCGCCGACGAAACCGCCCAGTTCGGCAAGGGCGACGTCGGCATCCTCAACTACGCGCTGACGCTCGAGTACCTGGAGACCGCCTTCTACGCCGACGTCGTCAAAAGCGGCCTCTTCAAAGGCGCCGAGTTGGAGACGATCCGCAAGTTCGGCCAGGAGGAGGCCGAACACGTGAAAGCGCTGACCGCCGCCGTGAAACAGATGGGCGGCAAGCCGGCGCCGGAACCGAAAGCCGAATTCCCGCTCGACAGCGCCAAATCGGTGCTGAAACTGGCGGCGACGGTGGAGAACCTCGGGGCCGCCGCCTACCTCGGGCAGGCGGCGAACATCAAGAGCCCGGAAGTGCTGGCCTCGGCACTCGCCATCCACAGCGTCGAGGGCCGCCACGCCGCCGTCCTCAACACCCTGCGCGGCGAATCGATCACCCCCGACGGCGCCTTCGCCAAGCCGGCCGACGTCAAGACCGTCCTCAAATCCGTCCAGCCCTTCCTCGTCGGCTGACGCGCGAACCCTAAGGAGCAGAAGCGATGAACGAGAAAGCGATCAGCAACGAAGATCAGCAGACGCGCAGCGAAGTGCTGGCCAAGGGCGCGCTGGCGGTGGGCTCGGTCTACGGCGCCCTCGCGGTCGGGCCATACGTGCGGCGGGCGCTGGGGGCGTCGATGGGCGGCGACGTCGCGATCGTCAACTTCGCCCTCACCCTCGAGTACCTGGAGGCGAAGTTCTACTCCGAAGCGCGGGGACGGGTCCGGGGGAGCGGCGAACTGCGGAGCCTCGTCAACCTGCTGGCCGAAGACGAGCAGCAGCACGTCGAAGCGCTGGCGGCGACCGCGAAACAGCTCGGCGGCAAGCCGGTGGCGGAGCCGAAATTCAACTTCGCCTACAGCGGCACCTCCGGCTTCCTGAAACTGGCGCAGACCTTCGAGGACGTCGGCGTCAGCGCCTACAACGGCGCCGGCCCGATGATCAAATCGAAAGAAGTGCTGGCCGCGGCCGGCGGCATCGTCCAGGTCGAGGCGCGCCACGCGGCGGCGATCCGGCTGCAGAACGAAGAAGAACCGGCGCCGGTCGCCTTCGACGAACCGCTCGGCGAAAAACAGGTGCTGAAAGCGGTCGAACCCTTCCTCGCCTAGAAATCGACGGCGCAGGGCAAAGGGTCGGTAGACGATGGCGCTGCGACAGAAGAAGGCGGAGCGGCTGGCCGACGAGGAGCTGATGCCCCTCGTCGGCGACCGCGACCCGGAGGCGTTCGAGGTCCTCTACGACCGCCACGGCGGGGCTGCCTACTCGCTCGCCTACCGGGTAGTCGGCGACCGCGCCGCCGCCGAGGAAGTGACGCAGGAGGCGTTCATCTCGGTCTGGCGCAGCGGCGCCCGCTTCGACTCGGCCCGCGGCAGCGTCCGCTCCTGGCTGCTCAGCGTCGTCCGCAACCGGGCGATCGACTTCCTCCGCAGCCGCGCCGGCAAGGCGCCGAAGCTGAACTTCGACGACGAGACGGCGCTGGAGCAGCGCCCGGCGGCGGAGCGGACCGAGGCCGAAGCGCTGCGGCACGAGACCGCCGCCGAGCTGCGCGGCGCGCTGGGCAAGCTGCCGGGGGAGCAGTCGCAGGTGATCGAGCTGGCGTACTTCGGCGGTTTCAGCCACTCGGAGATATCGCAGATCCTCGGCTTGCCGATGGGGACCGTGAAGGGGAGGATGAGGCTGGGGCTGGAGAAGATCCGGGGGGAGCTCGCGGAGGGGCTCGTATGACGAATGTGAAGGGGCTCGCATGACGACGGTTGACCACAAACAATGGGGCGAGGATCTCGCCGCCTACATACTGGGGGCGCTGGACCCGCGGGAGGCGGGCGAGTTCGAGCGCCACCTCGATGGCTGCGAGCGCTGCCGCGAGGAGCTGCGCTGGCTCGAGCCCGCGGTCCAGGCGTTGCCGGAGACGGTCGAGCGGCGCGAGCCGCCGCGCCGGCTGCGCGAGAGCCTGATGGCCGAGGTGCGGGCCGACGCGCGCGAGGAGCGCCAGGACGAGCGCGCCGGCTGGTGGCGCGAGCTCTGGACGACCCGCCGCCTGCAGCTCGCCTCCGGCTTCGCCGCGCTGGTCCTGCTCGTCGCCGGGGTCGCCGGCTACGAGATCGGCAACGACGGCTCCGACAAGGGGGGCGGCGCCGCCACCATCGTCCGCCAGATCGACGGGATCACGGTGAAGATGATCCAGGAAGGCGATGGCGGCACCCTGGAGCTGACGGGTCTGCGGCAGCTGCCCCCAGGGAAGGTGCTGGAGGCATGGGTGGCGCGCGACGGCGAGGTCGAAGCGGTGCCGGCGCTACTCGCCCCCGACCGCCACGGTCACGCGGAGACGAGGATCGCCGACATGAGCGGCGTCGAAGAAGTGATGGTCACCGTGGAGCCGCAGGGCGGCAGCGAGACCCCGACCGGCGAGCCGATCATGGCGATGCCGGTTCCCCAGTAGTGGCGAGTTAGCCTGCCTATAGCGAGGTCAACTCGCCAATCGTGGCTCAGCGCCCGTAGCGGTCCTGCGAGAGCACGAGCTGCTCGGGGATCGCCGCCCGCGGCGGCGGCGCCGGGTCGGCGCGGACCGAGACCGTCTCGGCGACGCTGCGGCTGACCTCGTGCTTGCCGTCGGCGGAGGCGATGACGACGCGCTCGTCGTCGGAGCTCTCGACCTTGCCCGCCAGGCCCGGGTCGAGGCCCGCCGCCTTCAGGTAGTGCAGCAGCTCCTCGGCCTCGTTCTCGAAGCGCAGGACGACGACGTCGGCGCCGACCTCGACGTCGGCCAGCAGCGAGCCCTGCTCGCGGATGCCCTCGACGATCGGGTGGCCGTGGGGGCAGGTGGTGGCGTCGCCGATCGCGGCCCGCATCCGCTCCTCCAGCACCGGGCTCATCGCGTGCTCGATCCGCTCGGCCTCCTCGTGGACCTCGTCCCAGGGGATGCCGAGGACGTCGGTGAGGAAGCGCTCGATCATCCGGTGGCGGCGGACGATGTAGCTGGCGTGCTCGCGCCCGGAGCCGGTGAAGGCGAGCGATTTGTCGGTGTTGCGCTCGACGTAGCCGTCGTCGATCAGGCGGCCGATCATCTCGTGCACGGTGGGGGGCGAGAGCTGCATCGCGCGAGCGATGTTGGCCCCCGTCATCGGCAGTCCGGCCTCCTCCAGCCAGAACATGATCTCGAGGTACTCCTGCTCCGCGACGGTCGCGTTCTCAGACGACACAAGCTCTCCTTTAGGCCCGGCTTTGCATCAGCGAGGTGACGACCGCCTCGTAGAAGCCGTCTCCCATGCTGCCTTCGGTAACGGTGACATTGTCCCAATTCGGGAGCGCGGCCCGCAGACCCGGGTCGTGGGCGGGCCCGTTGGCGACGACGAAGAAGCGGCCGACGGCGGCGGCGACCTCCAGGTCCTCGATCGAGTCGCCGACGGCGATGCAGTCGGCGGGGTCGTAGCCGCGGGCGCGGGCGTGGCCGGCGACGGCCGCCGCCTTGCTGACCTGGCGGGGGACGAGGTGGTAGGCGTGGGTGCGGCCCTCGATCGCCGGCATCGGCCGTCCGATCGCGCCGTTGTCGAGCAGGCGCAGGTCCTCGGAGCCGTGCTCGTGGAGGAGCGCGTTGGCCTCGCCGACGTCGACTTTGCCGCGGAAGAGGTGGGAGAGGACGCGGCCGTGGTGCCAGGGCGAGTGGTACTCGAGCCGTCCCTCGAAGTGCTCGAACAGCAGCTTCGGGATGCCCCGCGCCTCGATCTGCTCGTAGATCGTCCCCTGCTCCTCGTCGGGCGCCATCTCGCCGGTCATCAGCGTCGTCTCGCCCTCGATGGCAAACGCGCAGCCGGCCTCGTAGATGTAGGAGGTCTGGCCCATCAGCCGCGCCGCCTCGTGCACCTGCGGCTCGCGGCGGCCGGACATGATCACGACCTCGGCGCCGGCCCGGTGGCAGGCCTCCAGCGCCCGCGCCTGGGCGAGGGAGAAGCCGCCTTCGGCGTCGCGGAAGAGCGAGCTGCGGTGGCCCAGCAGGGTCCCGTCGAGGTCGGTGTAGACGCAACTCAGTCCCAAGAGGAGGGTTACGGTAGCGACCATGCGCGGGGGTGCATACATACGGCGGCTCTGGCCGGTGGCGGCAGCGGCGCTGGCGCTGCTGGCGGCGCCCGCGGCGGCGAGCGCCTCGGTCGGGCCGTTCGCGATGGCGGTCCAGCCCGACGGCAAGATCGTCGTCGCCGGCGGCGCGGGCTACGTCGGGGGCCTGAACGGCGGTCGCGAGTACGCCGCGATCGTGCGGTACCTGCCGAACGGGAAGCTCGACCGCAGCTTCGGCCAGGGCGACGGGGTGCTCCCGGCGCGCAAGCTGCAGCCGTTCACCGCGATCGACCTGCAGCGCGACGGCCGCATCGTCCTCACCGCGCCGGTCGGCGTGGTTGCGCGGGTGCTTCCCGACGGCCGCTTCGACGGCAACTTCGGCCTCCGCGGCAAAACCGGCGCCGGCGCCATGGCCGCCTGGTACCCGACCAGCGTCCAGGTCGGGAGGAGCGGGGCGATCTTCGTCGGCGGCCTGACCGGCTACCTCTCCGACCCCGGGGAAGCCTGGTACGGGTGGCTCTACAAAATCGCCCGCAACGGCCTCAGCGGCGAGCGGACCGCGGGAATGACGAGCGGGGAAAGCGACGAGCCCAAAACCGTCATCAACGACTTCGTCTTCGCGCCGGGTGGCGCGGTGATCGCCGCCGGGACCGTGGGGGAGCGGCGGTCCGACGCGAAGCTGCACGCGGCGCTGGCGCGGCTGGTGCCGGGGACGGTCGACCCCGGTGGCGGGCCGACGGGGCCGGACCCGAGCTTCGGCGGCGGCCGCGGCCTGGTCGAATCGAACCTCTTCCCGGCGAGCCCCTTCTCGGAGACCGCCAACGCGATCGCCTGGCAGCAGGGCAAGCTGCTGATCGCCGGCGAAGCGAACACCGACCTGATGGTCTCCCGCTACACCGCCGACGGCTTCCTCGACGGCGGCTTCGGCCACCGGGGCTTCGAGAGCGTCGGCTTCGGCCGCGGCAACATGAACGTCGCCAACGACCTCGCGGTCGACGCGCGCGGGGGCATCTACGCGGCGGGCTCCAGCAGCCACGGCTGTGGCGACGCCGGCTGCGCCAGCCTCCTCCTCGCCCGCTTCAGCAGGAGCGGCAAGATCGTTCAGAAGTTCGGCCGCGGCGGGCTCGTCAGCCCCAGCGTCAACACCAGGCTCTACGGGCGACCCGCGAAGGAAATCGCCTACGCGGTCGCCGCGCGGCCGAAAGGCAAGGTCCTGGTCGGCGGCCTCGTCACCGGCCCCCGTTCGAGCCGCTTCTTCCTCCGCCGCTACCTGGCGAACGGCAAGCCGGACCGGACCTTCGGCAAGGGCGGGCGGCTGACGACGGTGTCTCTCATCGCCGAGCGCCGACGTTAGGGCTTGGCGGGTTTGCAAACCCCTCGTTGACAAACCCGCCAACCCGTAAGCTCGGACGGGTGAGCTGGAGGCTGGCGGACCGGACCCTCGACCTGGCGCGGCCGATCGGCGCCGGGATCGTCAACGTCACCGTCGACTCGATGTTCGAGGGCGCCCGCAGCGGCACCCCCGAGCAGGCGGTCGCCGACGGCCTGGCGCTGGCCGAGGCGGGCTTCGAGATGCTCGACCTCGGCGCGCTCGCCGCCAAAGCCGGCCCCCCGGTCCCCCCCGACGAGGAGGCCGCCGTCCTGGTCCCCGCCGTCGAAGGCCTCGTCAGCGGCCTCGAGCGTCGTTTCCACCCTTCTCCTGCCTATAGCGAGGAAAAGGGTGGAAACGATGATCCCCCGCCGGTGTCGGCGGACACGTTTTCGGTCGAGGTGGCGCGGCGGGCGCTGGCGGCGGGGGCGGAGGTCGTCAACGACATCTCCGGCGGGTCGGAGGAGATGTTCGAGCTGGTCGCCGAGACGGGCTGCGGCTACGTGCTGATGCACATCGAGGGGCCGCCGCGGGTGGATCGCCCATGGCGCGGGTACGACGACGTCGTCGACCACCTGCGCGCCTGGTTCGAGGGGAGAGTCGAGCTGGCCCGGGACCTTGGTGTGAGTGAGGAGCAGATCGCCATCGACCCCGGACTCGACTTCGACCTCAGCCCCGAGCAGGACCTGGAGATCCTGCGACGGCTCGGCGAGCTGCGCGCGCTCGGCCTGCCCCTCTACGTCTCCCTCTCCCGCAAGGACTTCATCGGCGCGGTGCTGGCGGACTCGTGGGAGGAGCGGCTGCCGGCGCGCGAGCGCGAGTGGGGGACGGTGGCGGCAGTGACCCTGGCGGTCCGCGAGGGCGCCGACGTCCTCCGCATCCACGACCGCTCGTCTCTGCAGGCGATGCGCGTCGCGGGCCGAATTGTCAAGCCCCCCCAGGCCGACGGGACGATTAGTCCCTCCGTAGAAGACAAATCGGCCCGTCGGCGGGTGGGAGTGGACTTTTCGGCCCATCGAGGTGGGGGCTGATGGGGCGCGGGGGGAGCCTGCTCGCTTCGGAGTGGGCGGTCGCGATCGATCCCGCCCGTCGCGACGGGCGGATCGTCGCCGAGTCCTCCGAAGAGGAGCGGCGCTCGCGGCCGGCGCCGCTGCCGACGGAGCTCCAGCCGGGGCTCCGCGACGCCCTCGGACGGGTCGGGATCGACTCCCTCTACACGCACCAGCTGCGCGCCTTCGAGGTCGCCGCCGACTCCGACCTGGTGATCACCAGCGGCACCGCCTCGGGTAAGAGCCTTGCTTTCAACCTGCCGGTGCTGAACGGGATCGCGGCGGAGCCGAAGAACCGGGCGCTCTACCTCTACCCGACCAAGGCGCTGGCTCAGGACCAGGCGCGCGCGCTCGCCCGGCTGCGGCCGTCGGGCCTGCGTGAGGCGATCTACGACGGCGACACGCCGCGCGAGGAGCGCCCGGCGATCCGTCGCCGCAACAACCTCGTCCTCACCAATCCGGACATGCTCCACGTCGCCGTCCTCCCCAACCACAAGAGCTGGGGCAACTTCCTCGCCAACCTCGAGTGGGTGGTCGTCGACGAGGCCCACACCTACCGCGGCGTCTTCGGCTCCCACGTCGCCAACGTGCTGCGGCGGCTGCGGCGGCTGGCCCGCTACTACGGCTCGGAGCCGCGCTTCCTCCTCGCCTCGGCGACGATCGCCAACCCGGTCGAGCTGGCCGAGCGGCTGGTCGGGACGCCGTTCGAGCTGGTCGACGACGACGGGGCGCCGCGGGCCGGGCGCGAGATCGCGATGTGGAACCCGCCGCTGATCGACGAGGCGAGCGGGACGCGGCGCTCGGCGCTCTCGGAGGCGGCCGACCTGCTGGCCGAGCTGGTCAGCCACGGGGTGCGGACGATCTGCTTCCTCAAAAGCCGGCGCGGGATCGAGCTGATCCAGCGCTTCGCCCGCGAAAACCTGGAGCGGCGGGGGAAGCCGGAGCTGGCGCGGCGGATCGCGCCCTACCGCGGCGGCTACACGCCGCAGCAGCGGCGCGAGATCGAGGCCCGGCTGAGCAGCGGCGAGCTGGTGGCGGTCGTCGCCACCGACGCGTTGGAGCTGGGAATCGACGTCGGCGAGCTCGACGCGGCGATCTGCGTCACCTTCCCGGGCACGGTCGCCAGCCTGCGGCAGATGTGGGGGCGGGCGGGCCGCCGCCGCCGCGGCCTCGCCGTCTACGTCGCCGGCCAGGACGCGCTCGACCAGTTCTTCTGCCGCCACCCGGAGGAGTTCCTCGGGCGGCCGGTCGAGGCGGCGATCCTCGACCATGCCAACGACCAGATCGCCTCCCGGCACCTGATTGCCGCCGCCTACGAGCTGCCGCTGACCGACGAGGACGAAGAAGTCTTCGGCGAGGGCTGGCGCGAGCGGGCCGAACGGCTGCAGGCGGCGGGAGAGCTGCGGGCGGTCGGCGGCAAGCTGCTGCCGCGGCGCCCCGAGTTCGTCGCCAACCGAATTGCCCTGCGCTCAGCCTCGGCCGACTCGGTGGCGGTGATCGAGCGCGACGCCGGGGAGATGCTTGGCCTCGTCGAGGCCGAGCGCGCCTTCACCACCGTCCACCCCGGCGCGGTCTACCTCCACCTCGGCCGCTCCTACGAGGTCGACCGGCTCGACATCGAGGAGCGGCGGGCGATCGTCTCCCGCTTCGACGGCGACTGGTACACGCGGCCGAAAAAGGAGACCGAGATCTACGTCGAACGGGTGCGCGAGCAGCGCGAGGTCGCCGGGGTGCAGCTCAACTTCGGCGACGTCTCGGTCACCGAGCAGGTGATCGCCTTCCAGCGTGTCTCGGTCTCCGACCAAGAACCGATCGACATCGTCGCCCTCGAGCTGCCCGAGCAGAGCTTCGTCACCCAGGCGCTCTGGTACGTGCTGCCGGACCCGCTCAGCCGGAAGCTGCCGAGCGAGGCGCTGCTCGGCTCCCTGCACGCAACCGAGCACAGCCAGATCGCCGTCCTGCCGCTCATAGCCATGTGCGACCGCTGGGACATCGGCGGCCTCTCGACCAACGTCCACTTCCAGACCGGCCGCTCGACGATCTTCATCTACGACGGGCACCCGGGCGGGGTCGGGATCACCCGCCGGGGCTTCGAGGAGTTCGAGCGGCTGCTGGGCGACGCCGAGCGGCTGATCGCCGAGTGCCCCTGCGAGTCCGGCTGTCCCTCCTGCGTCCAGAGCCCGAAGTGCGGGAACCTGAACGAACCGCTGCACAAGGCGGGCGCGCTGGAGCTGATGGGGCTGATGCGGGAGGAGCTGTGAGGCGGCAGCGGCAGGTGGCGGTGATCGGCCCCGGCCGCGCGCGGGAGGGCGACGAGGCCTGGGCGCTGGCCGAAGAGGTCGGGCGACGGCTGGCGGAGGCCGGCGTGGCGCTGGTCTGCGGCGGCGGGGGCGGGGTGATGGAGGCGGCCTCGCGG
>Ga0196960_10000078_pt1 | contig 38560 bp, 37 predicted proteins | sample S3v_5metaG_FD_183187 | JGI IMG/M metagenome (GOLD analysis project Ga0196960, IMG submission 183187) | Soil microbial communities from Anza Borrego desert, Southern California, United States - S3+v_5 | ecosystem: Environmental > Terrestrial > Soil > Desert | place: USA: California | collected...
CCTTGTGCAGGCGTTCCGCCGCGTAGGCCTTGTTCCTTGCTTGGGCAGCCTTGGACTCCTCGCCCCGCGCCCGCTCGCTCGCTTCGGCCGCGTTGCCTTCCTGGGTCTGTGCCAGCGCGCGCTTCTCCGCGGCGGTGGTCGCGGCTGCCTGTGCCTCGGCCCGCTTCAGTGAGGCGGTACGCCCCTCGCTCTGCGCACGCGCGTTCGCTGCGGTCGCCACCGCCTGCTCCTGCTCGGCTCGCACACTCGCAGCGTCAGCGAGGTCACGCTCGCGTTCGGCAATCCCGCGCTGTTCGGCTGCGACCTTCGCCTGCCGCTGAGCCTCGATCCGGGCGCTCTTCGTCTTCGCCGCGTGATCCCAGGCTTCCTGCTCCGCCTTCTCCGTGTCGATTCGGGCCTGCTTGGCCTTGGCGGCTGCGTCCGCGGCGACCGAAGCCTGTCTGGCCGCTGCGGTTGCCAGCAGGGCAGCCGCCTTCGCATGCGCCTCAGCGTTGGCCCGCCACTTGATGGCCTGCTGCTCGTGCAACTCGGCCTGGTTCTGTGCGTTCAGTCCCGCGGCGTTCGCCGCGCTCGCATCCACAGCGTGCTGCGCGGTCCGGGCGGCTCCAACCGCCGCCTCCACCGCCGCCGCGGTGCCCGCCGCAACCTCCGACCACTGAGTACCGTGCGGCAACCCCGTCTCCACCAGCACGTCGGCCTGCGCCTTGGCCAGCCCTGCGGCCACCTGCGCCTGCTTGGCGGCCGACTCCGTATTCGCGACCTGCCGGGCGACCTCGGTCTTGACCGGCCCGTAGTCGGACAGACGCTTCCCTGCCCGGTCGGCAGCGAGCATCCGATCAGCCTCACGCGAAGCCGCGCCCGCCGCATTCATCGCGTTGGCGGCGATCTTCAGCGCCTTCATGGCATCGCCGTGCGCGGCAATCAACTTGGTGCGCGCACCCGCCGCACGGGCCGCGTTCTCCGCCAGCTTCCTCAGCCGCTCGGCAGCCTCCAGCGCCTCCTTCTGCGCCGCCTCATGAGCCGCCCGGTCAGCAGCGTCCTTGTCAGCGGCAACCAAGTACCCCTTCTTAAGGAACTCCTCGATCACGTCGTCGTCACCGCTGGCCAGCGCCGCCTGCGCGGCACGCTTCACCTCCGGACCGCCGACCGCGACAAGCATCTGCACCCGCTTGCGGTTCTCAGCCGCCCGCTGCTGCTCGTTCTGCTCGGTGGCCGCGTCCCGCTGCCGGGCAATCTCCGCACCGAACGCCAGGAAGTCGGCCCGGTCCCGCGCTGAGCCCGCCAGCACACGCTGGACCTCTGCGTTGAAGAACGAGCCGCCCGTGCCCCGCAGTGCCTCGATCCGGCTCCGATTGGCCACATCGGTGTTGTTCTTCTTATCCAGCGCACGCTGCCGTGCTTCGGCCTCGCCGTACTCCAGGAAGTACCGGATGGCACTCGGGTCGGTGCTCGCCAGGGCTGCCTTGGCAGCCTCGCGAACCTCCTCCTCCTCGTCGAACTCCGCGAAGTCCTCAACCAACTGCCGGTCCAGATCCGCACTGGACTGTTCCAGCGTGGAACGCGGGGGCGCTGTGGGAGGTGGCGCCTGGTGCTGTAGAGCGGACAGCAGCCGGATCGCAGCCGCCTTGTCAGAGGAAGACGGCTCGGCGACGGCCTGCCCCGCCACACCGCACATCAGCGCCACGGCTATCAGCACGGACACCACCGTGCGCGCCCAGCCACGCATACCTGTGGCACCGGCCCTCGGCCGTAATCTGCCTGTCACGGGAAAACCCCTCGGTCGGGAGAAACACGAGCCCCTGCCGCCGATGTGCCAGCAGGGGGAAATCGGTGAGGCGCGCACGTAGAAGACGGGACAGGAGGGCGGCGGCGGGCACATTGGGCTGGCCTCATGCCCTCACCTCCGCCCACAGGGCCCGCTGCCGTCGGCCACATCGGACGCGTCCTTTCGGACCCCGCCCTCTTCTCCGCTCCCGTCTCCTCCGCACACCGGCGGCCCTGACAGATGCGCATCACGGCAGGCTGGTCCGCCCCCTGCTGTCGGCGAAGGAGACGGACCGGTACTGCGGCCCGGTCCGGGGGCCGGTCTCGACGGTTCCGGCCGCAGCGAGGCCCTCTGGGCTCAAGCTCAGCCGCTGTAACCCTGTCGTTACGCCCTGGTGGGACCGGCTGTCGGGGCGGGCCGTGGGGATGCGTCCCGCGCACATGCTGGACCGCCTCGGAGCGAGCGCGTGAGGTATCGGTCAGGGGGCGAGCGGAGAAACGATCCGCCAGGTGGCCTGCGAACGAAAGGGCGCCGCATCTATGAACATCCAGCTCTTGTTTGCGTAGATGTCCCCTGTCGTGGGTGACAGCCAATGCTGCGTCGAACCGATGGTCTGGGTGAACGTCTTGCCTACCGTGCCCTGGGGGGGCTCACCAGCACACCAGGTGGCACTCTGACGAAACGCCGTGCTCCGGTCGTCCGCGGCGATTTGCACGCGGAATCCGAATTTTTCGGTCGCACCTGACTTCAGGTAGTAGCCAGGCTTGCGCGCCGACTCGAAGGAGTAGCAGCCCGGCTTGCTGGCGAGGGCGGGCACAATGACCCAGGTGGCGTCCTCGCGGTCGGCCTGTGTGCTGCCTGTCGTCAGGTCGTCGAGGGTGGCCTTGCCGCCGTCCGCGGCGGATTGCCGCAGGTACCCGGTGACGTTGATGGAGCTCGCCTTGATGGACTGCCTCTTGAGCCGGTATTGGGTGTCTTCCTTAAGGAAGTTCGCGACATCGTTGTCGTTGCCGGCCAGTGCCTTCTTGGCCCCTGCCACCAGGTTGGGGTTGACGCCGCTGTTCTCCGCGGCGGCCTGGATCTGCAGGGCGAGCTTGCGGTTGGCTTCGGCGAGCTTCGCCTGCCGGGCGGCATCGTCGCGCTTGTACGCCGCTTCGGCACCGGTATGGATGTACTCCTTCCAATCGGCCGCGTCCGTGCTGAGAACAGCGCGCTGGCCTTCGGCGTATAGCTCGGTGCCGAGCAGGTCGACAGGAGCACTGCGAAGCAGCTCCCGGATGAAGTTGTCAGCGCTGAGATTGAGCATGGCCTCCGTGGGCGCCATGCGAAACAACGCGGCGGTGCTCGTACGGGCGGCCAGCTCCGCGCGCCGCTCAGCCTCCTTGCGGTCCTGTTCCTCGAGTTCAGCAAGTTCGTTGGCCACATCGCGCTTGTGAGCCTCGCGAGCACCGTTGACGATGAACTCTCGCCAGTCCGCCGCCTCCCCCACGAGTGCCAGCAGAGCTGCGGACCGGACCTCAGGGCCTGAGGCGGAGTGCTTGGCGATTGCGCGAACGAAGTTGTCGTCGCTGAGTGCGAGAAGCTCCGGAGTGCTCGGGATGCCTATGGCCAGTAGTGCCTGGGATTTGGCGTACCGGGCCGCCCGTTCGGCCTCTGCCTTCTCCCGTTCACGCTGCTGGTCGAGCTGGTGGGCCTCATGGATCCCAGTGACGATGAACTGGACATGGTCCTCGGGGAGGGTACTGCCCATCGCCTGTTCAGCAGCGGTACGTACGGAGTCCAGCAGCTCACCCGCGTCCCGGGCCTTCTGCCAGATCGCGTGGATGAAGTCGTAGTCGCTGAGCAGGAGCACATCAGCGGTCGGGTCGAGTCGGACCGCTGCGGCAGCCTCGACGCGCTGGACGTCGGTGGTCCCGATTCCGACGGCTTGTGCCACCGCGTCGGAAGACGCTGCGACTGCGGCACCTGGTGAGACCGCACCGGTGACGGCAGCCAACGCGGTCACCGTGACGACGCTACGCGTGATTGCTCTGCTCATACGCACGGAAGATGTGTGTGTCCTCTGCATGGTGATGTGGAAACTCCCTCAGGCGCCGCCGCATAGGGGCGGATCGGTAAGCGCGAATTGGAAAGGCCAACAAAAGGCTCATGGATGGAGACAGTTGCACTTGGGCATGATAATGAATGTTGGGTACGCTGCGGCGTTCGAGAACAGGCCGGGCCTCCGGGCGCTTTCGAAAAGGCAGAGAATCCGCTGTGATGCTCATGGACACCTCGGCGCACGCGAACCAGTTACTCTCGAAGAAGAGCAGGAGAGAGAACGCAGAAAGCCTCAGCCGGAGGCTGTCTCGCCGGTGACAGCATTGCGCCAATTGTGACGTTGTACCACAATAGAAATGGTCGCCAAACAGTCGACGCACACAGGCTTACAAATCACGGTTCCCCCCGCGTCATCAGCAATTCGCTGCGGTATGCGACTCGGCATGGAATAGTCCCCGCCGATCCCCTCCAGCACGCCGCCCGGTCAATGCGATCAACGGCACCGTAACTGGTATATGCCAAACGGTGCAATGATCAGTTCACGCCATCGACCAACCGAAATACGCCGCCATTCGTTTTCGGCCGCTCATTTCGGGCCTCCGTTCACTGCGCTGACGGGCCTCGCCCTCGCCGCACGCGTTCTTCCCCGGGGAGCGAAGCGGCGCTGCGGTTGATGCACGGCAGAGACTCCTTTTGCACGCCTCCGGTGTTCAGTTGCAGCCCACAGAAGGCGGTCGGTCTCGACACCCTCCGGGCACGGCTCGCACAGCACTACGCGCGACGGCCGGCCCTACCTTTCGGCCCGGAAGCCAAGCACGGGCCGGGAGCGATGCGACCGGTGGGTCAGGGATGGTCGCTGGCCGGCTGTGTTGACGCGTCGAGCGCTGCCGGCCTCTCGCCGCAGAACAACCAGCGGGGGCGCAAGTCAAGCGCACGGCCGAAACGGACGCGTTGTAGGTGGCCGTCGCTGACCTCTGTGGGCGACGGCGAAGCAGGTCCCGGGAGGACGAGAAAATTAGCCAGTTCCACAGTCCGTCCGACGGCGCCTCACGGCTGAGGTGGCGCAGGGGGTTGGGTATGAGATTGGCAAGCCGCAGCCCGAGGGGCGGCGGGGAGCCTCGGGCTGCCACATCGACACCACCCCTGTGCCCCGCTCGCATACCGTCCGGCCACGGTATGTGAGCGGGGCACCCAGATGTCGCACGCTTGCGACTGCCCCGGAGGCCATAAGTGAAGGGGAGACGCCTTATCCACTTGACTTGGATAACCGATGGAACGTTAACTTCAGTCATTCGTGCAGGATTTGCTACCCTAGGGTGGGGACTGTGGAGTTAATGTTGGTAATCAGCCATGCCCTGTTACGGCAAAGGTACGGATACCGCCTGGGGATCGCACGCGCTTCAGCCGCATTCTTGCCGTCGGCCGCTGGGCGGGTAAGCGGGAGCTTCGAGCAGCTTCAGTGGCCGACGCCGTGAGCGCGGGCACGCGGGCTGCCACCGCCCTGACAGTGGTCCTGTTGACCGTCGGTGGCCCGTTCGCGGTCGCCGCCCCGGCGTGGGCCGGCACAGCGGTTCCTACCCGAGCCGCCGTAGCGGACGAAACCCTTACCATCACCAGTTCGGCGGCCGAGGCCGCGCGCAACCAGGTCCTACGCATTGCCAAGTCAGGGCTTCCCGCCGAGCTGCGCACATCGGCCTGGAACGCACTGCGCAGCACCCTGGGCGATGCCGCGATCGAGGCGTGGCTGGCCCCCGGTGGCGGGTATGACCTGGCCAAGCAGCGTCTCCGGGACGCACGGACCCGCAACCGGTTGTTCTGCGAGCGGGTCGTGACAACCCACACCGCGGAATTTTCCCCGTGGGTGCACGCTGCTGCCGCCACCGCGGTGGGGGGCACGGACGCGGATCGGGCGGCCTTCGTGCAGACCGGTTACGCGCAGGCACAACAGTACGACCGCGAGGCCAGAGCCGCGGACACCGCGCATCAGCAGGAAGTGGCCGACCGCGAGCGGGACTTCGTACGGGTCCTAGCGGAGGACGACCCCGGTCAGGAGGTCCGGACGGCGGCACAGTGGGCCTTGCAGCCCGGCGCCACCGACGCGGACGTCGCGGAGTTCTTCGGGTACGGCTGGGCGACCGGCGCCACGCTCGACCTGGAGGGCTACCGGTTGCGTGTCGCGGACACCGAAACACGTCGGCACCACGCTCTGACCCTGCTGATCCGCAAGGCTGTCGCCGCGGAGGAGGCCCTCAAGGACGCGGCCGACACGGCTCAGGCACGGGCCGAGGCGCAGGCGGCCTGGCATGCCGTGACCAACCACTCCGAAGCGGCGGGCCAGGCCTGGCTCGCCGAGCAACTCGCGGCCACAGCACAGGCCGCGAACTGGCAAAGCATCGCTGCGGCAGCCGCTGCAGCCGCGGACAGCATCTGGCAGAACATTGCCGGACCCGCCCAGGCCAACCAGGACCACTGGACCCAGGAACGCCTGGCAGCGGCCGAATCCGCCGCCTACTGGCAGAACATGCTCGCCCATGCCCAGGATGGCGAGAACCGTGTGACGAACTGACCCATCAGGAGCCCCGCGCTTCACTCTGTCCGCTCGCCCACCACACCCGCGACACTCAAACGGTCAGCGCCCGCCCGAAAAGATCCACCATGCGGGCCTTCCCGGTGCCGGCCGTTGTCGGGCCTACCCCTGACATTACTCCTCTGGAACCTTACGTCCCAGTGTCCAGGTGTCCAGGTGTCCAGCATCAAGGGGAAGCTTCAGCCAGTCATATCTCAGCGCTTCGGACACCCCGGTCTGTTGGGCACCATCACCCGTACCGCGGTGGTCTTGGGAACCGCTACCGCGATCTCCCACCGGGTACAGCGGCACGATATACAGCGCTAGATGGAGGCGGAGCAGCAGTGAACCGCCCCGCCGCCCGCTACCGACCGGGTCACCCAGCTCGCCGAGCTCAAGGCGCAAGAGGTAGTCAGCGAGCAGGAGTTCGGCGCCGACAAGGCCCGCATCCTGAACTCCTGACACCGGGCCCCGGCGTCCGGCGCCCCCGGTCCCGCCGCCCCGGACCCGGCTCGAACCACGCCCGCCGAGCTCCGGCCAAGGGCGCCCTGCCCCCGCAATTCCCCTCTCTCCCTACGCGCCCCGTTGACAGGGCGGGCCCGCGCTGGCTTCATAAACACGTCCGTGGAAGCGCTCCCACGCCCGTCACGCCGGACGTCGCTCCGGGCTGCCGACGCTTCCGTGCGGGCCGGTGACACCCCGCACCGGCCCCGTCGCACGAGCCGCACCACCGCCCCGTCGGCCCGGGTCCGGCATGTCATCCGCCGGTCCGGTACGACCACGGGCGACACACGCCGCCCGCCGCACCGAAGGACGATCCGTTGCGACTGCCCTCCCTTCCCCGCGCGTTTCACAGACTGAACCCCCCAGCCAACCTCGCACTCCCACACCTGGGCGCTCTGGCTGCTGGTGATGGTCCTCTTCTCCAGCGTCGTCGCCCTCGCCGTGATCACGCTGAAGCAGCACAGCGGCTCAGGACTCGCGGACGCGGTCCTGACGGACGGCACTGCATTCGGATTTGACGATGATCATCTGCCTCGGCGCGGTCGCCGGGGTCAAGGACCTGCGTCGAACACGGTGACCGTTGTAAGCGCGAGCCCACGGGCAGTGGGGGTGTGCGAGATGACCAGGCCGGAAGCCCAGTAAGGCCGTCCGTGATCGTAGTGGTCCTGCCAGCAGCGTCCTTCGCACCGGGCAGCTCCATGCCTTCACTCTTTGCGGTTGGCCACTGTCAGGACGGCACTATCTCGTTTCTGAGCTTCCCTTGCGAACGCGGCGTCTTCTCCCCCACCCGGCGCGGCTCGATCGTCCGAGGGTCGACCGCCTCGCCCGGGGCGCCCTCCTTGTAGAGGCCCTCCGGATCGTTCGGCCGGTCGTGAGGCAGAAGGAAGAACGTGCGGCGCTGGAAGAGACCGCTGTCGGGGTTGGCCTCGGCGTCCCTGTCGAGCTCCGCGTAACCGACCATGCGTCCGTCACGGGCGTAGCAGGGCTTCCCACCGCGGCGGGCGCTCTTGTCGAGCGCCTGGCGGACGTAGTCGAGTGCGTCGAGGTCCTCGAGCCACACCACGTTCGCTTCGTGTTCGAGCTGGCTTTCGTGCAGCAGCGAGCTCATGGACGCAGCTCCTTGTCGGTGGTGTGGCGGTGCGGGTGGGGGGTGTTGTTCGGTGCGGACTTGGCGGTGCGGTGGTCTGGGACGTTCCCATGGTAAGAGGATGCCCAAATCCCTGAGAGAAAGCCTTGGTGGCTCATCGCTGTCCTCCTGCCGGTCCGTCAGAACGGACGATGTCGTCCGGCAGCAGCGCGAGGGCGGGGTAGTACTTCTTGCCGCTGGACTTCAGCATCTCGGCCGGGGAGGCCAGTCCGGTCTCCTGCCGGATCCGGCCCGCGAAGGCCCGCGCCGTGTCGGCTCTGATGCCCTCAGAGCTGCACCAGGCGGTGTAGGTCCCGTAGAGAAGGCCCTGTTCGACGCGCAGGTCACCGGTGTCCGGCCCCTGGCGCATGCAGCACTCGCTCAGGAAGCGTCCGATGTGGTCCTCGGTGGTCTCGTACGCGGCGGTGGCCAGCCGTACGGAGGACGGACCGGTCAGCGGATCGCGGCTGGTGAGGTATCGGGTCGCGCCCTGGATGAGCCAGTGCAGGATGCCCGGGCCCTCCTCCTGAACGAGTTCGCCAGCCAGGTTGTCGATCTTCCGGTCCGCGGCGACGACGCGCTCGAAGGGGATAAGGCGGATACGACGCCAGAACGCGTGCCCGCCTGTCCCGACCTCTGGCTGGTGGTTTCCCAGCAGCCAGAGCTTGTGGGTCGGGGTGAAGCTGAAGTAGTCCTGCCGCATACGGCGGGCCTTGATCTTGTCTCCACCGGTCAGGAGCTTGACCCTGGCCTCGTCGAACTTGTCGTTGGGCTTGAGCTCGCTGCACACAAAGATCCTGCGGCCGTGCAGCTCCGTCAGTTCCGTGGAGTGCTCGGCGAAGTTGCCCTTGTCCATGAGGAAGCCAGGTGGAGCCGCGTCGGCGTAGTCCCCCATGACCTGGATCATGACGTCCAGCAGGACGGACTTACCGTTGGCGCCCTTACCCCAGAGGAACGGCAGCACCTGCGCGCCGACGTCGCCGGTGATGGAGTACCCCAGGAGCAGGTGCAGAAAATCGGTCATCTCCCGGCCCTTGGCGTCGGCGCCGAAGGTGTCGTCCAAGAAGGCGTGCCAGCGAGGGGTGGGCATGGCCTGGGGCGCCACCTGGGTGGCGCGGGAGTGCAGGTCTTTGAGTGGATCGGGCTTGTGCAGACGGCCGTTACGCAGATCGACCACGCCGGCCGGTGTGCACAGGGAATAGGCGTCCCCGTCGAGGACGTCAGGGTCGAGGCTGAGCGCGGGCGCGGCTTTCGCCTGGTGGAGCAGCGCCTTCATCCCGCTCGTGGACATGGTGCGCCGACGGTGCTGGGCGATCTCACGGTCGCTGAAGATGCCCCGGGGGTCGGAGGCGGACATCTGCTCCGCCATGTCGCCAGCGGCCCACAGTGCGGCCTTCTCTCCGCCGACCCGCTTCCACCGGAACTGGTCCCAGCAGTACCAGCCGAGGCCTTCGACATGGCGGAACTGGTCGCTGTAGAGCTGGGCGAAAAGCTTTGCGTTGCCACGGTCGGTGAGCATGGGGGGAAGCAGAGCCGGCGTATCGGCAGGCGGGGACGTCTGGACCTGCTGAGGGGGAACGTACGCGGGGGCGGCAGTCTCGAAGTCGAGCATCTGCTGAGCGGCGGCGGCCGCGTCGAAGCGGCTGTTCTCGGCGCTACTCATGCGAGTCCTTTGGGGTGGAACGGGCGACTGGCGCCTGCGGAAAGGGCTGCGTCGATGATCGTCTCACTACGGCGGGTCTGGTGGGGACGAGCATAGTGAGCGGCTTCTGTCAGCTCTTGACGGGCTTCGGCCTGGTTCAGATGGCCTGCTCCGGCGAGCCCTCCTGCCGTGTATGCCGCTCGGTTGAGTTTCTCCGTGAAGCCTGTCCCTTCGGCTTGGCCGGCGCATTCACGAACGGTCTCGACAAGCGACTGCAAGAGCGCCTGCGCGGCGCCGGGCCTCGTCGGGCGGACCTGTCTGCGCGGCTGCGGACCGGGATTCGGGGAGGCCTGTATGGCGTGGCCCGTGCGGCGCAGTTCGGCGGCCAGCCATGCGGGGAGGGGGGCGGGCTCCCGTACGGCCCCGAGGGGCGTGTAGAGGCCCGCTGTGGTGCGGGTGGTGGGGGCCACGACGTATCCACCGTGGGCTCGTACGTCGACCTGCCAGGCGAGCGCGGTCCGTGGGCTGGATCCGGTGGAGGAGCGGTAGCGGACGGCGGGCTCGGGGTTGACGTACCAGATGTGCAGCCCGCCGGACGGAGTGCGGACACGCAGGGTGGTCTCGTCCTCGGCTGGATTGGGTTCCTGCCGGTAGGCAGCGAGAAGGGCCAGCGTGTCGAAACCTGATGCCAGACCGGCCAAATCGACCTGCTCCGGGATACGGATGCCCGGCAGGAGCCGGTCGCGGGCCGGAACCTGCGCGGCGTGGGCGTCTACGTCCAGGACCACGAGATGCGCCGGTCCGCAGGACACACCGACGCCTGCCCGGGGCTCCCTCCCCCACCAGGCAGCGATGCGCGTGAGCTCGGTGGTCGCGCTGTGGAAGCCGTGACACCACAGGCCTTGTGCATGACAGGGGCAGTTCGAGGGCTCGTGGCTGCGCGTGCGGCACTGCTCGCAGTTGGCCGCCGGCGTCTTGCGTCCCGGGGCCAGTGGGTGAACCGGCCACTGACGGCCTGCAAGCCAGCGGGCCACGTCTGCAGGTCGTGGCTGCTGCGCGACTCCGGACGAGGCGGTGTCGGCGGGGCGCTGCACTGTTCGTCGATCCGTTCCTCTTGTGTGGCCAGGCAGGGTCTGTCAGTTGAGTCCCGAAGACGTTTTACCTGGTCAGGTAGGAGAGTACGAGGGACTGAGGGACTGAAGGGACTGAGTTTCCCTTATAGCAGAGAGAGCTTAGCCGATGGGGGTGCCGCTCTGCGGGAGGCATGAGCACTTATCGAAAAATCAGTCCCTTCGGTCCCTCAGTCCCTGATGCCGGCCGCGGGCGAAGCTGTCGGGTCCCTCAGGCAGCCGCCTGAGGGACCGAAGGCCTGCAAGGGGCGGGGGGACTGAACGGTCCCCTTTCAGTCCCGGAGGTGTTTATGCAGGTCAGAGCACCTGCGGGCTCGGTCGGAGGGACTGAAGGGACTCATTTTCGTAGTTATCAGCGCACCAAGACATGAAGAGGTACCTCATTACGTACGCGTACATACGCACGCGCGCACGCAGCTGGAACAGGGAGTTTCGGTCCCTTCAGTCCCTTCGGTCCCCGGGCCAACTACTCTGACCTGGTCTTTTGCAGAGGGACTCAACGAGGCAGGGACTGAAGGAGTCTGAGCCCTCCTCCCGCTGCAAGGCTCTGTTCGCAGCGCAGTGGCCTCCGCGCAGAGGCACGGCGTGAAGCCACCCGCGCTCCCTGGTTCCACAGAAGCGCCCGCGTCGTTACGAATTGCGAGGGGTAACACGAGCGTGGTTGGACCGACGCGGACCGCTTGCCTGCGGGGCGCGACGCCCCCAGCAGGCATCCCCGCCTGGCAGGCTCGGGGGACTGGAACCTGTGCTCTCGTAACGACTGACCGCAGCCACCGGCCACGGCCAGGCTGGCCCCAACTGCCGAGGCCCTTTGCCTCGAAATGAAGTTTCTCCGTGATCCTGGACACTCGATCTTTATGCTGCGAGGTCGTGTTGGTGCCGCTGTCGGGTCTCGGCCGGGGTGAGGTAGCCGAAGACCTTGTGCTTGCGCAGGCGGCGGCGGTTGTAGAACGTCTCGATGAAGTCGAAGACCTCGGCGCGAGCGGTGGCCCGGTCGGGCCAGAGCCGGGTGCCGATCTCTTCTTTGAGCAGGGCCCAGAAACTTTCCGCGGCGGCATTGTCGAAACAAGATCCGGTGCGTCCGCAGCTCTGTCGGAGGCCCAACTCGTTTATGTAGTGGCGGAAGAGGCTGCTGGTGTATTCGCTGCCGCGGTCCGAATGCGCTATGCAACCGGGTTGTAGGCGACCGCGTCCGGCTGCCATTTTCAGCGCGTCGACGACGAGGTCGGCGCGGTGGTGGCCGGCCATCGGATAGCCGACGTCCTCGCGGGCGGCCAGGTCGAGCCGGCAGGCGAGGTAGAGCCAGCCCTCGCCGGTGGGCAGGGCGGTGATGTCGCCGACCAGCTGCGTGCCGGGCGTCTCAGCGTAAAAGTCGCGGCCGATCAGATCCTGCATCGGTGGCTGGACGAGGCCGAGCCCCTCTCGTCGGCGTTCGGCTACCGGCGGACCGCGAACATCCGCCGCCGCTACGACCTGCCCGGCCGCCGCCCGGCGGGATTCCTTGCCACCGGCGACGCCCCGTACACGTTCAACCCGATCTACGGGCAGGGCATGGCTGTCGCCGCGATGAGTGCGGTCGTCCTGCGTGAGGCTCTGTCCGATCCGCGCCGGATTCCCACGACGCGGCGCGTGCAGAAAGCGCTCCTCACGGCGTCCCGGCAGGCATGAGGCATCTCCGCCGGGTCGGACCGCTCGATGCCGGGCGCGGTGGGCAGTGCCCTGGCCTCCAGGCCGGCGGACCGCGTCGCCGGCTGATACCTGCGGCGCGTCCTGGAGCGCTACCCCGGTGACCCGGTGGTGCGGACCGCCTTCCGCTCCGTACTGGGCCTCTGCGCACCCGTCACCAGCCTGTTCGCCCCCTCCGTGGCCCGTGCCGTCCTCCTCCGGCCGCCCATGCCAACGCCGGCCGAGCCGCCGACGTCACCGGAGGAACCCGGGGCCTGAGGAAGTGCGGCAGCTGATGGTCTGTTCGGCTGGATGGGCGGTCGCAGCCTTCTGGGCCTGGCGGGGGATGCTCTGGGCTTGTCGAGGTGCCCGTGAAACGGGGCACGCCGAATCTGTCGGGGATCTGCTGGACGGTCTTCTCCCACTCGTCGTCGTAGAGCCGCTGGACGAGCACGGCCTGGTCCGCGGTGAGCTCGGCCTGCGCCCGCCGTCTGTTCCGGCGGCGGATCCAACGCGTTCGGCGCGGGGTTCCATCTCCACGCCCACGTCACTCCGCCCCGGTAGGCAGAACCCACGCCGAACCCTACGGTTCGCACGGGGTCGCCCAGCTGATCAGAGAGGCTGGTGAGGTGCCGCGAGTACGTCCTGGAGTACGTTCTCGAGCGTGACGCGGGCCAGTTCGTGTCTCAGGGTCTCCTCGATGCCCTCGTAGATGCTCTGCATGGCCGGCTGGATGCCGTGACCCACCACGCATCCCTGGTCCGGGGTGGTGCGGTGCATTGCGAACAGCGGGCCGGATTCCACTGCCTCGTACACGTCGAGCAGGGTCATCGTCTCCAGCTCGCGTGCCAGCGACCAGCCCGCGCCCGCCCCCCGCCGGGACTCCACGAGCCCGGCCCTGCGCAGCTCGCCGAGCAACCGTCTGATCACCACCGGGTTGGTGTTCGCACTGGTCGCGATCTGCTCGGAGGTGGCGACCTCATGGCCCTGGCGCTGGTAGAGGCCGATCCAGGCCAGCGCGTGGGCAGCGATGGTCAGCCTGCTGTTGGCGCTCATGGACTCCTCCTCTCGGCCGCAACACTTCATGTTACGACAGTGCAGTCGTAACACTGAAGGTTGCAACAATGTGTCGTAACGCTTATAGTTACGACAGCCGGGAAGGGTCGATCAAGACAAGCGCGGACCGTGAGCGTGTTGCGAACTCAAAGGAGAACAGGAATGGAAAGTAACGAAAAGACCATTCGCGAGGCTTACCGGCTCGCGGAAGGGAACGTTCTCGACGGTGACGGTTTCCTGGCCTTGTTCACCGAGGACGGGTCGTTCAACGAGATGTCGACCTCGCAGAGTTTCCGCGGAGAGCAGATTCCCCAGGTGATCGCGGGCCTCGCCCGCTCGTTCCCCGATGTACACCGTGAGCTGCTCGAGGTACATGCGTTCGGCGATGTCGTCGCCGTCGAGTTGCGAATCCAAGGCACGCATCTCGGAGGGTTTCCGACTCCGGTCGGCGAGATCCCACCGACCGGGAACCGGATCGACGTGCCGGCGGCGGACCTCTGGTACCTCCGTGACGGAAAGATCGAAAGGTTCAATTGCTATAACTCGATGAGCGTGTGGCTTGATCAAATCGGGGTTCACCCTGACTTCAAGTCCGCAGTCGAAGCCACCGAGACAGCAGCCACGACGGCGTAACTCTGCCGGTCAGCGCCGAGTATGCGACAAGACACTCCCTTCTTCGGGCCGCATACCCGGCGCTACTTCTTGAACAAAGTTGTTGTTCGCACCAAACCGCCGACACGACCCGGCAGGCCGACTCATCGAGTATCAGCAGCCCTGGCCAGCAGGTAGGGCAACGACCCACATCGAGTGACGTTCTCCGGGCCCGCCTCCACGAGACACACGGCTGCGACGAGACTCCACCCCAAAGATCATCTAGGTACGCGGGGCCGGACTGCCCTTCCCCATGCCGCCAAGCCCTGCGCATCCGACGCTGACCGTGGACGAGTTCCACGCGTGCGCGGATCACGGAGGGCTCGGCCTGCCATGAGTCCGTGACGATCACGAGAACCGGCGCGGAGGCCGGCGTAAGAGACGGCACCACCCGCACCCCTTGCTCCGCCCTTGGGCAGGACGACGACTCCCCGCTCGACGCCTTGCGGGCCACGGCATCCCGAGGGACAAGATCTTCAGCGAGAAGATCAGCACCCGCGTCTGCGGAGGGCCCAGTTCGAGGAGGCGCTCGTACGGCGCGGGAGGTCAAGGCCCACGCCCCGCACTGCCACGTCATCTTTACCGTGTACGAGATGAAGCGGCTTGGCCGCGACGCCGCCGAACTCACCGCGCTCGCCGACCACCTCACCGCCCACGGCCTGGTCCTGGAGATGCTCGCCGGGCCCCTGCCCGGCATCTACGGCCCCACCGGCCCCGGCAAGCTGCTGTTCGCGTTCTTCGCGGCGATGGCGCCTGAACCTGCTGGGCCGCTACAGCTTCACCGCTTCCACTCCGGCCGCCGGTGTCCTGCGCCCACTGCTCGACCCGGATGTGCCCGAGCTGGACGAGGACGATGTGGATGACGGCGCGCACTGATCGAGTGGCCCTTGTGCCGTCCTTGTCGGTCGCATGCCGGATTGGCCGACCAGTGCTCCTGGCTGTGCTGGATCATCCGAGGGCGGGTTGGCCGCCCATGGCGCTGAGGGTGGCGCCGTTGACGTAACTGGCGTCGGGGGAGGCCATGAAGGCGATGGCTCCTGCGATCTCTTCGGGGTCGGCCAGGCGTTGGAGGGCGACGGCTTGTCCGGCTGATTCGAAGGCTTCGCCGTAGGCGGCGGTGCCCTCGGTGCGGGTGGGGCCGGCGGCGACGGTGTTGACGCGGACTCCGGCGGGCCCGTATTCGGCTGCCCAGACGCGGGTCAGGGATTCCAGGGCTGCCTTGGTGGCGCCGTAGATGCCACTGCCAAGACCGGGGGTCCCGGCGGCGCCGCTGCTGACATTGACGATGGCACCGTGTCCGCGTTCGGTCATACCGGGGGCGAGGGCCTGGACGAGGAGGTAGGGGGCACGCAGGTTGATGGCGATGTGAGCGTCGAAGGTGGCGGGGGTGGTATCGGCGGTGCGGGCGAAGTGGAAGATGCCCGCGTTGTTGACCAGGATGTCGACCTGCCCGGCGCGTCCGGCCAGGTCTGTCACCTGTGCGGGGTCGGACAGATCAGCCGGCTCGAAGCGGGCTGTGGCGCCGAGGGCTGAGATGCGCTTCAAGGTGTCGGCTGCTCGTTCCTTGTCGCGGCCGTGGACGATGATGTCGGCGCCGCGGGCGGCCAGGGCCAGGGCGGTGGCCCGGCCGATACCGGCGGTGGCTCCGGTGATCAGGGCGGTCTGGTGTGCGAGGTCGTGCTGCATGGTCTTACTCGTTTCTGCGTGGCGTGTGGGTGAGGGGTGGGCTACTGGGTGCGCTGGGCGGTCAGGACGGTGTCGTGGATGGTGACGTGCCGGCCGTCGGGTGTGGTGGCAGTGCGGGGGCGGGCGGTGAGGGTGACGGCCTTCCAGCCGGGTGCGGGCAGGTCGTTGATGAGGTCGTCGGCGGTGTAGAAGATGTCGGGCTCGGGCGGGCGGGGCATCGCGGTGTCCAGGTCGCTGGGGTGGTGGCCGATGATCACCAGATGTCCGTTGCCGGCCACCCGCGCGGCGAGGGCGGCGAAGACGGCGCGGCGCAGGGGTGAGGGGAAGTGAAGAAAGGAGACGGTGACCAGGTCGTAGTGGGGCGCGTCGTCCTGAGGTGTCCAGGTGCGGATGTCGGCCTGTTGCCAGGTGAGCCGTCCGGTCAGCTTCGTGGGGGTGTGGTCGGCTGCGCGGGCGAGGGCCTGGGCGGAGAAGTCGCTGCCGGTGACCTGCCAGCCTGTCTGGGCCAGCCAGATGGCGTCGGCGCCCTCGCCGCAGCCCGCCTCCAAGGCCATCCCCGGCGTCAGTGCGGTGACTTCTTCGACGAGCGCGGGGTTGGGCTGACCGCTCCACAGCGGGTTGGGGGCGTTGTAGCGCTGGTCCCAGAACGCGGCTTCGTAGCGGGGGTCGGTGTCACTCATCAGAAGTTCTCCAGGGTGTGGTCGGGGGGCTGTAGTGGTCATGCGGGGATGGTGCCGAGGGCGGGGATGCGGCGCGCCCAGAGGCCGAACAGGAGCAGGCCGGCCAGGGGGAAGGTGGCGGTCGCGAGGAGGGTTGCTCCCAGACCGTCCTCCAGTCCGCCGGCGGCGGCCAGCACGCTGGTCAGGACGGCCAGGCCCATGCCGCCGCCAAGCTGTTGCAGGCCCTGGTGGAGGCTGGCGGCGGCGCCGATGTGTTCGGCGGGGGCCTGGTGCATGAACACGGCGGTGACGGGGGCGAAGGTGGCGCCTGCGCCCGCGCCGAGCAGGATCGAGGGCAGCAGCACGGTGACGATCGAGGTGTTCGCGTCGGCGTCGGCGGCCACCAGCGCCATCCAGGCGATGCCCAGCACCAGTCCGGCAAGGCCCGTACTGCCGATGATGCGCTCGCCCAGGCGCGGAAGCAGCCGGGGGGTGAGCTGATTGGTGGCGATCAGGCCGACGGTGAAAGGCACCAGGGCCAGACCGGTCTGGATCGGTGTGAAGCCGAGCACCTGCTGGGTGAGCAGGGTGGTGAAGAACAGGAAGCCGACCTGCCCGGCCGGGACGACCAGCATCGACAGCAGCGGGCCTGCACTGCGCATGGAGGAGAAGAACGCCAACGGCATCACCGGATGCGGATGCCTGCGCTCACAAACGACCAGGGCCACGAGCGCGAGTGCGGCGACGGTGAACGCCCCCATCACCAAGGCGCTGTTCCAGCCGCGGTCGGCGGCGGAGGTGAAGGCGAACACCAGGGCCACCATCGCCAGGATCGAGGCTGCGGCGCCGCCGATGTCCAGCGAGGTGCGCCGACGCTCCATCTCCGGCAGATTGCGCACCGCGCCCAGCAGGACCAGCACCCCGATGGGGGCGTTGACGAACATCACCCACTGCCAGCCCAGCGTCTGCGTCAGCACACCGCCCGCTAGCAGCCCGACCGCGGCTCCTGCGCCGACGGCCAAGACGAACATCGCCATCGCACGCGACCGTTGTGGGCCCGGCGCAGTGATCCCCATCAGCAGCACCATCACGCTGGGCGCCGCCATGGCCGCGCCCACTCCCTGCAGTGCTCGCGCCGCCACCAGGACCCCAGCTGAACCCGCGAACCCCCCGGCGACGGAGGCGACCACAAAGACGATGACGCCCAGGACCAGAGCGCGGCGCGGGCCGATCATGGAGCCGATCTTGCCGCTCAGCAGAATTAGGCCGCCGAACGTCAGCGCGTAGGCGGTGACCACCCAGGACAGACCCGCGCTGGAAAAGCCCAGCTCGCGGCCGATGTCGGGCAAAGCCACATTCACGATCGAGGTATCCACGACGAACATCAGCTGCGTCAGCACCAAGATCACCACCGCCAGCGCCACCGAACCACGGCGCACCGCCACCGCCGCTTCGGGCGGCGCCACGGCCCGCTGCGCGTCCGGCACCTCGGTTCTGCTGTCCTGGCTCATCGCGTCTCTCCCATCCCATGCGGCGGACCCGGGCGGGGCGCCTGCCTCCACAGTCAGACCGCCCACGGCAACGCGCAAAGATCCTTGCTGCGGTGGCAAGATGAAGGGATGGACGAAGAGACACAGTCGACGATGGCGGCGGTCGGCCCCCGCCTCAAAGGGTTGCGGACCCAGCGCAGCCTTTCCCTGACAGCCTTGGCGGAGGCCACCGGGATCTCCCTCAGCACGCTCTCGCGACTGGAGTCGGGCCAGCGCCGCCCCACCCTCGAACTGCTCCTGCCCCTGGCCCGGGAGCTACGCGTGGACATCGGCCAGCTCATCGGCGCACCGCAGACGGGCGACCCCCGCCTGCACCTGCAGCCCATCACTCGCCACGGCATGACCGTGCTCCCGCTCACCCGACGGGCGGGAAGTCTGCAAGCCTACAAATTGATCATCTCGCCGAAGATGCGCTCGCCCGAGCCCGAACAGGCCAGCCACGAGGGCTACGAATGGATCTACGTCCTCGACGGCCGCCTGCGCCTGGTCCTGGGCGACAACGACCTGATCATGGGCCCCGGCGAAGCCGCCGAATTCGACACCCGCACCCCCCACTGGTTCGGCAACGCCGACGAACACCCCGTCGAAATCCTCAGCCTCCTCGGCCACCAAGGAGAACGCGCACACCTCCGCGCCCGCACCACACCGCGATGACTCCGCTGCGGCTACCCCGGCTGTTCCACCCTGTCCTCAAACGATCGAATGACGACACTGGCCTGGCTGGACATGCGTCCCGGGCAGCTGGGAAACGCCTCGCATCTGCTTCACCAGCTCGGCCTGGGCGAGATTCCGCTGACCCACGATGCGTTCCATGAACTCCGGCCCTGGCGGGCAGCATCCCACCTGGAAGAACTCCTCATGGCCTGCGGAGTCCTGCCCGCGGTCGACAAGCACATCTGTTCTTTCCAGCGCTGGCTCCCCGGCCATCTCGCCAACATCGCCGAACCCGAGCACACCAAGACGATCAAGCTCTTCACGACCTGGCACGTCCTCCCCGAACTACGGGCCCGAGCCGAGCGGAGCCACATCACACCCAGCATCCGCCGCTTCGCCAGCGAACAGATCAAGTGCGCGACCGCCTTCTTGCAATGGCTCGGCGAGCGGAACACCACCCTCGCATCATGCGGCCAGGTCGACATCGACGCCTGGTTCGCCGAGAACGCTGAGCGCGCCCGCACCCGCCTGAGAGGCTTCCTCAACTGGGCCATGCAGGGCCGTCACTGCCGACGTTCCTTGGCCATCCCCACAATGAAGATCTCCCGCCGGCCCGCACTGAGCGAAAACGAACGCCTCGCAGCCCTGGGCAGAATTCTGATCGACACGGAGATACCAATGCGACTTCGCGTCGCCGGAGTCATCGTTCTTCTCTACGCACAACCGCCGAGCCGGGTCGTCCGGCCCACCCTTGACGATGTCATCCGCAACGGCGACGCCGTGCTGCTACGACTTGGTGAGCCACCCTCGCCCGTCTCGGCGCCGGCCGCCGCCCTGCTGCTGGAACACATCACGAACCGCGGCAACATGAACACCGCCACCAACCCGGCATCCCGCTGGCTCTTCCCCGGCCGCCGAACCGGCCAGCCGCTCGGCCCCAACCACCTGTCCACACTGCTGAACAAGGTCGGAATCCCGATCGCCGCCGCCCGCGGCGCCGCCATCCGTCAGCAACTCCTCGACCTCCCCGCACCCGTTGTCGCGGACGCTCTCGGCTACCACGACAAGACCGCCAGCCGCCTCCGCAACGAGACCGGAGGAACCTGGAGCCGATACGCCGCCGGAGATCACGGAAGGGCACCAGCAGGCTGGGTACCCCGGGTAACCAGCGACAGTTGAATACGAGAGTCCACCAGTACAGCGCCGCCACTCGATCACCAGAACGGCTGGGCACTCCTGGATCGTCATGTGTTGGTGAGGAGGCGCGCCGACGCTTCAGTGAAGCGGTCAACAGCGCTTTCCAGCTTGGCGTAGAGGTTTCGAACGGTGTGCCCAGCATCGCCGGAGTCCTGCCGGGCCTGCCTGGCGAGGTCTTCCGCCAAGTCGTTGATCTTGCAAGCCTCGGAGTACAGCTGAAGCCCCGACAGCGCAATCAGGGGCATCTGAAGGGCAACACGGTCAGCTTCCCGGTGAACGGCATCAGCCCACTCCTGGTCGAGATGGGATTCGTTGATCGGTTGAACCCAGATTCCCCGATGGCCCGGCGGAGGAGGGACTTGCTCATGCCGGTAGGTGCTCTTCGTTCTGGGATTCGTGGCCTGTATGGCGTAGGCCACGGCGAGGAGCGCTGCAAACGCCTCTCGCTGTTCCTGCCTGCGTGCCTGCTGCCGCTGGCGATCATGATTGAAGCGTGCTGCCCAAGCCGTGACGAACGCAGTCAGTGCCGTTCCTGAGACACCGATAGCCGCACCCACGAGTCCTACCGTCGCCTGATCCATTCTCGGGACCTTAAGGGCAAGTCCCCAGATGTGAGGAACTGGAGTCCGAAGCCCGGGACCCGCGCAGCCGGGTACCGCCTTCACACTGCCAGCACCTGCCAGAAGGCGACCGCCACGGCACACAACTCGGCAGCGGGCCGGGCAGGGAGAACCTTGTGGAGCCAGCCCTACGAAGACCACGCACAGTTACCCGAGGGCTGGGTTCAACGGGTAACTGGCGACAGTTGAATAGGCGAGCCCACCAGTACCGAGGCCGGTGTCCTCCCGCGGTGTTGTGCCCCAACTTCCGCGCACCGTAGGCCCTTTGGAGATATTCATGGTGAGTTATCCGATAACGTCGTGTCATGCGTGCATATGTTGCTGTTGAGATCGACGGGGTGCTGTCCCCCTACGGCGGGCCGCCACCCGCCGGGCACACCTGGCACGACGTCGAGTCGGCCGTCTGGCGGGAGTGGGCGGCCGCGTGTTTCCAGCCCTCGCGCTGTCTGCGTCTGGCCCTGGACCCGACGGCGGGCAGGGCCCTCGCCGGCCTTTCCGCGGACCTGGTCCTGGTCTCCTCGTACGCCCCGGGCGAGCTGGAGCCGCTGCTTCCCGCCCTGGGGTGGGACACGCTGCCGCCGATGGTGCCGCTGCGGGAGACCGGCGCCGTGCACTACCTCCGGGCCGACGACCCCGGCCTCTCCCCGTACACGGAGGACGATCTCGCCCGGCAGGCCGAGGAGATCGGCTCCTGGGCGCAGACCCATGACCGGCCGGTGGCGTGGGTGCGGCCCGGGGACCACCACGTCCGGGAGGTCCGCCGCGCGGCGCTGCGGACGTACGCGGCGGTGGGGCCGCTGCTGCCGTACGCGGTCGACCCGGTGCGCGGCCTCACAGCCGACGACGTCCAGGCGCTGCAGGAGTGGGTACGGGAAGTGGGCGAACTGCCGGAACCGGCCCCGGTGGTGCCCCGGCGCTGCCGGGACTGTGGTGACCGGAGTACCCGGGTCAGCCCGATTCCCGGCACCCTCCGGGGTCGCCGCCACGACCGCGTTCACGCGGCGTGCGGCTCCTGCTGCGAGTGCTACTGCCAGGCGCCCACCGACGACACCTTCCAGCCGTGCGGGGACTTGATGCGCCAGCAGTGCCCGGCCTGCCGCTGCTGCCTGGTCTGCGTGGGATGCCACTGCCAGGAGTAGCGCCTCCCCGCCCCCACGGCCCGGCTGGGCACACCTAAACCGCTGTTCACGGGACTTTTTGACGGTCCCTGCCCGGGGTGATGAGACGGAGTCGGAGGGCACGTGGTGGCCTGCAGGAGGGCTGGAGAGCTGTGTCGCTCCAATACCGGAGACGGGGCGGTAGCTGCTGAAATTCCGCATCGGCCAAACCTGACAGCCGGGACCGGGTAGAACCGTGTGTATGAGCAGCTCTCATATTCGCCCCGACCACCCTGTCCTCCTGCCCTCCAGCTCCGCCTGGAGTGCTGATGCCCGGCTGGTCGGTGAAGTCCTGGCGACCGTGGGATCGGCGGCCGCGTGCACCAGCGACGACACCCGCTACCTCCAGCCGACCCTGACCTGGCAGATCGCTGCCGAGACGGTCGGCGACTGCGCCACCACCGACCACGACCCCGACCACGTGAGAGCCCTGCCCCTGCCCGGCTACGCCCTGGACGCGGTATGGGCCTGCCACGCCGCCCTCCTCCAGGCCGCCGGCACCACCCCCGACAGCGACGAGGAGGCCGGGCCCCTGGCCGGCCTGCTGGCCCACTACCTCGACGACGTCCACCACATCGAGATGCCCGACCTGGTCGGTGCGGTGGAAAGGGTCCTGGCGGTGTTCAGCCTCGACCTGCCCGCCGCCCGCACGCTGATCACCCACCTCGCGCTGAATCCGGAAGCCGGCCCGGAAGCACGATTGGCCTACGCCGACGTCCAGGCGGCATGGCGCAGAGCCGGAGTCGTCTGCTGACCCGCCAGCGCTTACTGAGCTCTTTCAGAGTGGCCACTGATCGGGTGACCGGCCGGCGGCCCGCAACGCACGAGGCTCCTGTGCCGTTGAGAGAGGTGTTCGACGTCTCAACTCATCAGCGCAGGAGCCTCGTTGGTTCCCCATCCTGCCTCACTCGACCTGCCTCACGCCTTGGTCGAGTGGGTAACCATGCTCGTCGTCACCCGTGAGGGTAACCGCCGCTGCAAGCTGCCACCGCACCAGCGTGCTCTCGTCGCCTTGATCTACCTGCGCCGGCACGACCCGCTCACGCAGATCGCCGCGGGCTTCGGCATATCCGTCGGCACCGCCCACGCCTACGTCACCGCCGTCGTCGGCCACCTCGCCCGCCGGGCACCCGGCCTGCTGCGAGTCCTGCGGGAAACCGATCCCGAGCACGTCCTGCTCGACGGCACGCTCGCCGAGTGCGACCGGGTCGGCGACAGCCGGGCCGATTTCTCGCAGAAGCACCGCCGCCACGGCGTGAACGTGCAGGTCGTCGCCGATCCCGTGGGCGACTTGCTGTGGATCTCGCCTGCGCTGCCCGGCCGCACCCATGACCTGACCGCGGCTCGCACCCACCGCATCATCCGGATCTGCGAACGCCAAGGAGTGCCCGTCCTCGCCGACCGCGCCTACATCGGCGCCGGCCCCTGGGTGACCACGCCGATCAGACGACTTCCGCACCAGGACCTCAGCCCGACCCAGCGGACGATCAACCGGGCCTTGTCAGCGGCACGGGCACCGGTCGAACGAAGCGTTGCGCGGCTCAAGTCCTGGCGCATCTTCCGCCGGTCGCGCTGCAGCCCCAACCGCATGACCGCCATCGCCGCTGCCGTCCTCACCCTGGAGAGACAACGCTGAAAACGCTCACTGCTCGGTGAAGTACGCGGGCGGCCGCACCCGCATGCTGGAGGCGATGTTGCGCAGCACCGCACTGCTGACCGGTGGGGTGCGCGCCTCGACCACGGCGACCGCATCACCGACCGGGGTGAAGTACTGGACGAACTCGTACCTCGACCACTGCCACACCCCGGGCGCGACGGGCGTGCAGGCGGGTGCGGGCACCGGGTAGACGCTGGTGAGCGCCGCGCAGTGCGAGGGTGGTGTGAAGTTCGGCTGGCGGGGGCCCACCACGACCTGGATGACTCGGTGGAGTTCCTCCATGGATTCGGCGTGCTGGCCGGCGTCGTCCGGGGCGATCCGGTAGAAGAAGGTGGGCTGGCTGCTGTGCGCCGTTCCGCTGGTGCCGACGCCCTCCAGGTGGTAGCCGTCGGGCACGTTGGGCCCCAGCAACGGCACGCCCGCATGGGTGAGTTCGGTGCTCTGCTTGTGGTGGGCCAGCTGCGTGGAGGCGATGGAGTCAAGCGGCATCAGCAGGGCCAGGGCGAGGGCGGCGGCGGCTCGCGGCCACAGGGGTCGGCGGGGCTGAGTGCACCAGGCCGCGAGAGCGTACGCTCCCGCGCACAGGGCCGCCTGGATGAGGAGGGCGCCGTTCGGCAGCCACCGCAGTGAGTCCAGGCACCACAGCAGATACCAGCCAATGCCGGTGCCCAGCAGTGCGGTCAGCCAGGCCGGCCGGACCGCAAAAAGGCGCAAGACCAGCCAGGTGAGGCCGAAGACCAGGACCGGCAGCAGGTAGGACCACCACAGGGCATAGCCGAGACAGCCGAAGCCGGGCGCGCTGCGGCAGGCGCTGGAATTGACCACCAGCCGCATCGACAGCCCAGCAGCGGCCACCGCGACGACACCGGCCGCGGCGGCACATGCCGCCCGCTTCACCTGCCGCGCCTGCCCAGCAGGCAGTTCGGTCACCGCAGCACCCATCGCATCCTCCCCCGGCCGTCGATTCGGGCCTGATCGTAAGTTGGCTGGGACGCCAGCGCCTGAGTAGGCGTACTCAGGCGTATGTGTCTCAGCGACGGCAGTCTGGAGGGCATGGGCTCTCCTTCGGTGTGGGTCGACGGCGCCGTGGCGCTTGTTCTCGGCGCGGCGACGGCCGCGCTCGTCTTCTGGCTGGGCTGGCGCGTGCTGTTCGCCGGTGACGACTTCGGCTCTCCAGGGCCGCGTACGGCCCGTGCCGCCCGCCGCGCCGCCTGGACCAGCGGCTGCGTGATGGCGGTGGCCGGGAGCGGGTTGCTGGGGCTGCGGCTGTGGATCGCCGCAGCTGTACATCTGCTCCTGGCCGGGTCGGCGACCGTCCTGTTCACCGGCATCGCCGTCGAACACCGCTGACACAGAACGCCGGTGGCTCGGGGGCGGATGGTCCGACACCGCCCCCGGCCGTTCGACAGGCTGACACGCACAACCGCCTTGCTACAGGTCCGTGTGGCCGGTGCTCAGCGGTAGTCCGCGGGATGGTCTTGCATCCACACGGTGAGCCGGTCGCGGACTCCGATCAGCTGCGTGCGGTGGGCTTCCGGGTTGGCGGCCGAGCTGTCTTCGGCAAGGGCGGTGCGCAGCGAGGCGATCCAGCGCAGAGGCTCGGGGAAGGGTCCTGGTCCCTTCGCCAGAGCCGCCCTCACCCTGGAGAGGCAACGCTGAAAACGCTCACTGAGCCGGGTGAAACGCCCGGCCGCGATACAGCCTCCTCCCCTGCCTCTGACTGTCATGACGATGAAGACAAGACCCGTACGTCAACGGTTGCAACCGCCCCCGTGGGGAACTGGACGCTTCGATTGTTGGCACTGCGAGTTCACGGGTCGGTGACGACGTCGAGCTACGATGCGATACACCCCGTCCCCGGCAGCTGCAATGTCGGGGACGGGGTGTTTCCGTTGGTCTCAGGCGGCCCAGCCGATGGAGGAGACGTTGCTGTAGGCGTCGTACTCGGATCCGAGGTCCTGGATGATGTCGTCCCAGATGGCGTCCAGCTCGGCCACGTCGTCGTCCATCCAGGCGTCGACGGCGCGGTCCCAGACGCCGCGCACGTTGATGCTGCGGCTGGACAGGTCCCGCTGGTGCCTGCCCTCCACTCGGGACTGGTCGACGGGGTTGATTTCGATGCGGGTTCCGCGGCCGTTGTTGTTGAGCCGCTTCTTCAGATCGGCGGCCACGTTGCGGCGGCGTAGGTCCCAGTACGCGGCATCCAGCCGGGACCGGTTCGCCTTGTTCGGGATCCGTTCCTCGGCGAGCCAGGCCATGAGGGTGCGGGGTGAGACGTGGATGCCGGCGCGGTCCATCGCCTCGTATCCGGCATCCGTCTTGGTGAGGTAGGATAGGCGGGCGGCGAGGCCGCGCTCGCTGTCGACGGGCGAGACGATACCGGTCACCATCTGCTCGATGGCGATGCCGAGGGCGTCCGCGCCCGGGATGCCCCGGGCGTTGAACATGCCCAGGTCCATCCAGCGGCCGGCCATCAGCGGCCCACCGTGCCCACGGTGTACTCACCGGATGCCTTGGCGTCGCCGTGCTTGATCTTCATCTGGGCCACGCCCCGGCCCTCGGGGAACACCTTCCGCCAGTCGCCCGTCAGGTGGAGTTCGTCGGTGCCCATCATCGCGACGACATCGAGCCCGGCCTGGTGGGCCTTGTACGCCTTGCCCCACAGGTTCGCGTAGGCCTGGGAGTGGATGATGTGCATCCAGTCGGGGCGCACCATCTCGCGGTTGTGGATCGACTCCCCCATGGTGCTGATGAACTTGCTGTACATCGCCTTGACGTACTCCAGCGTCAGCATGTCGTTGTTCTCGATCGCCTCATCACGGGCGGCGCCCAGCAGCTTGCGCAGCGCGTCGAGGAAGTTCTCCGTCGCGCCCGAGGTCCACGACTCGTGGATGACCGGAGCGTCCGTCAGGCCGTACTTCGGGCCGGACAGGCGCTGGAGCAGGCGCAGCGTGCTGTTGGTGACCCACAGGGCGCCGGGCTCGTCGCGGTCGCCGATCGGGTCCGGCAGGTGCGGGTGGGTCCATGGAGCGGGGGTGATCAGGTGGACCCCGGAGCGCTTCGGCTCGACACCATCCGTGCCGGCGTGGTGCTCCAGCTTCCCGATCGGCAGCCAGCACTTGAGCGCCGACAGGTAGGCCGCGTTCACGTCCAGCGCAGTGACCTTGACCTCGCCCGGGGCGCGCAGGGAGTAGCCGGGGTGGTGGAACTTGGGGCGGGCCTCCCAGATCTGGTCCGGATCCTTCTTCGACGGCTTCTTCAGGATGTCAGGGAGGGCCGGGTAGGCGGTGTAGTCGTAACGGGCGGTCGCCCGGGTCTCGTTGAACAGGTGCATCACGTCGGGAATCGCCCGCTTGATCAACGCCTTGAGCGCTGCTTCCTCATCGCCACCGGCGCGCTCGGCCTCCTCCTGGACGGCGCGGCTGATGAGCAAGGAGACGTCGGCTTGGGCGCGGGCGGCGCTGCGGGCGCGGCGCTCAGAGCGGCTGGGCACGGGCGCCGGAATCGGTGAGACGGGGGCGGGCGCCGCCGGGGCGGCGGCCGGTGTGGTTGCCCCCGGGCTGGAAGCGGCGGGCGCGGCCGGAGCGGGGCCAGCGGGCTGGCACATCGCCCCGGAGTGCAGGGGGCGGCCGTCCGTCGACTGGTAGGTCGTCTCGATGCCGCAGCGGATGCAGGGGCCGGGGTCTCCCTCGATGGCGCGCCCGTCCGGGCCGCGCAGCGTCTCCGGGGCCGCGACGAACGCGGGCGGGACGGGGGCAAGATCCGCAGTGGGTTCCGGGATGGCTGCGGGTGCGGGGGCGGCCGGGTAGATCTCCGCGAGGCCCTTGAGCAGGCGCAGGTATTCCAGCCGTCCGGGCGGGGTCGGCTCGCTGTGACCGTTCTCCCAGTTGGCGACCGTGGTGCGCCCGACACCGACGGCTGCGGCGACCTGGGCGCGGGACAGGTTCGCGGCCTCCCGCAGGCGCTGACGCTCCGCCGGAGGCGGGATCGAGGCGTTCAGCCGTGCTTCCTCAAGCAGCGCTTCGACGCTGTTCTCTTGGCTCATGCCGCGACCCTAGCGCATTTGGACGATTTCCGGCATCAGATTGGACGTTCAGTGAACAAGTTTTATGCAAGTACGCTACGGTCGTTATCAGCACAACGGAACGGCGATGCGGCAAGCAACGGCGTCCGGTGCTTCGGATGCCGTTGATCTCGGGGAGTGGTGGATATGCAGGGTGCGATCTCGCTTCGGCCGCATCAGGTCGAGGCCGTGGACTCGATCATCGAGGGCCTGGCCCTCCCCGTGGACGGCTCCGTGCCCACCCAGGGGCAGCGCGGGCAGGTCCACATGTCCACCGGCTCGGGCAAGACGATCACAGCGGCGGTGGCCGCGCTGCGGATGGTTCCTCACGGCATGGTCGGCGTGCTCGTCCCGACGCTGGACCTGCTGACCCAGACCGTCGAGGCGTGGCGGGCGGTCGGACATACCGCCCCGGCCGTCGCGGTGTGCAGCCTGGGCGCCGATCCGCTGCTGGACGCACTCGACGTACGGTGCACGACCAACCCCACCCAGCTCGCCCTGTGGACCGGGGCGCAGGACGGGCCGGTGCTGGTGTTCGCGACGTACGCGAGCCTGTCCCCGCAGGGCCTCCTCGACGACCAGGACGACGAGGAGGACAGTGCGGCGCCGGGCGTGCTGGAACGCGCGCTGCACGGCTCGTACGGGCAGCGGATGCGCCCCTTCGACCTGCTGGTTATCGACGAAGCCCACCGGACTTCCGGAGATGCCGCGAAGGCGTGGGCGTCCGTCCACGACCAGGCGCGCATCCCTGCGGAGCGGCGGCTGTACATGACGGCCACCCCCCGGTTGTGGGAGGCCTCGCCCAGCAGTGCCGGCGCGGACGGGACCGGCGGGCGCCTGGTGGCGTCGATGGACGACGTCGATCTGTACGGGCCGGTGCTGTTCGAGTTCGGGCTGATGGAGAGTGTCGAGCGCGGCGTCCTGGCGCGGTTCGAGATCGACGTCCTGGAGATCCGGGACCCGCAGGCACCCGGACCGGACGCCACCGTGGAGGAGCGGCGGGGCCGGCGTCTCGCCGCGCTGCAAGAAGCCCTGCTCAAGCACGCGGACGAGTCGGGCGTCAGGTCATACATGACGTTCCACTCCCGCACTCTGGACGCCCTCGCGTTCGCCCGCGCACTGCCGGAGACAGCGGCCGAGCTCCACGCGACAGACCCCGTCGCCTACCCGGGGCGGGTCGGTGCTGACTGGCTGTGCGGCGAGCACCCCGCCGCGCACCGCCGACAGGTCCTGTGCCGGTACGCGGACGGTCTGGACGCGGACGGGTGGGTGACGGACCTGTCGTTCCTGTCCAGCTGCCGGGTGCTCGGTGAGGGCGTCGACATCCGGGGCAAGCGCGGTGTCGGCGCGGTCGTTTTCGCCGACACCCGCAGCTCGCCCGTGGAGATCGTCCAGATCATCGGGCGGGGCCTGCGCCAGGACCCCGGCGAGGGCAAGGTCAGCCGGATCATCGTCCCCGTCTTCCTGGAGCCGGGCGAGGACCCCTCCGACATGATGGCGTCCCCCAGCTACCGCAGCCTGGTCACTGTCCTCCAGGGGCTCAGGGCACATGACGAGCGAGTCATCGAGCGCATGGCGCTGAGCACCACGACCGCCCGGGGCCGGGCCACGTCCGTGGTCGCACTCGATCCGGTCCGCGAGGAAGGCGCCGACGGCGACGACGTCCAGGAGGATGACGCCGACCACGACATCGAGACGGCGGCCGGCATCAAGGGTCCCACGGGCGAGGAGACGACAGAGGAAGCCGCAGAGGCCGCTACGGACGACGACGCGGCCGAGGAGGAACACGCGGGCGCCGGGGTGCCGTTGCTGCGGTTCTCCCTCCCTCGCGATCCCGGGGACGTTGCCCTGTTCCTGCGGACCCGGGTCCTGCATCCCGACTCCGAGGTCTGGCTCACCGGATACAACGCCCTGCGCCACTGGGTGAGCGAGCACGGCGACGCCCAGGTGCCGCTCGACGTGTCCGTGGAGCGGGGCGAGAACGGCATCACGTATGCGCTGGGCGCATGGGTCAGCGAGCAGCGCCGCGCCTTCCGGCTCGGCACGCTGAAAGCCTGGCGGGCCGATCTCCTGAACGAGCTGGGCATGGTGTGGGCGGTCGCGGACGCCGGATTCTGGAAGAACCTCACCGCGGCTCGCGCCTACCACGCCACGCACGGCAGCCTCGCCGCTCCGAAGGACGCCGTGGCCGAGGGGGTGGCGGTCGGTCAGTGGCTCGCCAATTTGCGCAAGGCCGGCGGGCTCGGCAAGGACGAGGAGAGGGCCGGGGAACGGCGGGCGGCGCTGGAAGCCATTGACCCGGAGTGGAACCCGGGGTGGTCGGTGGAGTGGCAGCGCCACTACGCCACCGCACGCGCCCTCCTGGCAGAGGAGGCCGGGCTGACCGAGGTCCTGCCGGGTGTCGTCGTCCACGGCTGCGACGTCGGCGCCTGGATCACCCGGCAGCGCGAGCACACCGTGTGGAAGGCGCTGCTGCCCGAGCAGCGGCAGCGGCTCGAAGCGCTGGGGCTGACACCGCTGCCCGCGCCGGCCGCCAAGAGGAAGAAGGCGGTGGCGGCCGGGGCGTTCGAGCGAGGTGTCCTCGCGCTGGAGCAGTACCGGGCCCGGACCGGAAGTGTGACCGTACCCCGAGCCCACATCGAAACAGTGGTCATCGACGGCGAAGAACACCCCGTGAAACTGGGGGTATTCCTCGCGAATTCCAAGACCCGCAGGGCCAAGCTCACCGCCGACAAGCTCGCCGCGCTCGCCGGCCTCGGGCTGGAATGGGCGGCCGCGGAAGGAGCGGCGTCATGACCACGCCCGAGGAAGAACGACGTGTGCAGGAAGCCGTGCGGCGGCACGCCCGCACCAGCGCCTTCGCGGAGGCGGAGAAGGTCATCTCGTTCGTGCTTTCCGACCCCGGGGTGCAGGAGGCGCGGGCACAGGTAGAGGCGGCGGAGACAGAGCTCGGCATGGAGCTGCGTGCCCGCCTCCAGCCGTTCCAGGACCGCTACGACCAGGCCGTGGCGGAAGGCGACGCGGCCCGGCTCACCGAGGTCTGCGCGGGCAAGCACGGCCGCTGGGGGCGGATCTGCGTCCTGCCCGACGGGCACGAGACCTCGATGAAGGAACCGCACTGGGGTCGCAACAGCGAGGGCCGGCCGATCGCGTGGGTGGGCAGCGCACCTGACGACTGGTGAGCAGCGGCGCGATCGCCTCACCGCCCAGCAGCACGAGCAGCTCGCCACACCCCACGATTGTGCGACATCCCGTGGGTTCCCGTGGTTCTTGCCGGAACCCTGAGCCCCTGGCCTGGGGCTTCTCTCTCGTTCACGTGATCGGCCGGTCAGTGACGTCACTTCAGGATTCCTGAAATTTCCTCGTCCCATCCGATCGGTCTGCAGGCTGGTCGAAGGCGGGGAGGCGCATGCTGTCGACGCCGGCGGTGGTGAGAGAACTCGGCGGAGTTCTGGAGCACCCACGGGATGTCGCACTGAGGCGCTTGAGTCTCCAGCCGCCGGAGGGTTCAGGATCTCACTCATGGACGACGAACGCCCCGAAGTGCTCACCATCGGCCGGCTCGCGCACCGCACCGGACTTCCGGTACGCACCCTGCGCTTCTGGTCGGACGAGGGGGCGGTGCCGCCTGTAGCCCGCTCCGCGGGCGGCTACCGATTGTACAACGCCGAGTCCGTGGCCCGCGTCGAGTTGGTCCGCACACTGCGGGAGCTGGGCCTCGGACTCGACGACGTGTGCCGGGTCCTGAGTGGCCGCGCCACGGTCGCCGAGGTCGCCGACGCGCATGTGGCCGCGCTCGACGCGCAGATCCGCTCCCTCAAGGTGAGCCGGGCCGTCCTGTCCACCGTGGCGAAACGGGGTTCCACCGTTGAGGAGACAGCACTGATGAACCGGTTGGCGCGGCTTTCCGCCGCCGAGCGCAAGCAGATCATCGACGAGTTCAAGGAGGAGGTGTTCGGCGGCCTCGACGACCCGCGCCTGCGCGACCGCATGCGCGCCTTCAGCATCGAATTGCCCGAAGATCCCACACCTGAGCAGGTCGACGCCTGGATCGACCTGGCCGAATTGGTGCGGGACCCCAGATTCCGCGCCCGGTTGCGCACATGGATGGAACTCAACACGCCCGTACCGGGGCAGGGCCGTCCCCCCGGGGCGTCCATCTGGTGGGCCAGGCAGATCGTGCGGACCGTCGCGGAGGTCAGAAAAGGCGGGGTCGCTCCCGAGGCGCCGGCAGCGGCCGAGGTGCTGTCCGAGCTGTTCGGTGACGCCGATCGGGCCGCCGTGCTGCGCAGCCTGGAAGCCGGGATCGAGGCAGGAGCAGAGCACTACCGCAGGCTCATCGCCCGTGTGCGCGGGCAGAATGCGTCGCCCGACGCGACCGAGGAGCTGGAATGGCTGGCGCGGGCCCTGCGCGCCGCGGATCAGACCTGACCTGGTGCTCGACCTCGGCACGGGGCAGGCCGCGACCTCGCGGTGCCGCTCGACCGGGACGAGCTGATCGCCTACGGGCCGCGGCTGTCCGACAACGGCGCCACCCGGCTGGGGACGGCGGCGTTGGTCCGGAGGCCGGACCCGGACACGGCAACTGGCCATCCCGACCCCGGACCGGTACGCCGACCCTGGGTGCACAACTGGCAGTTCGGCAGGCGGTCGTGATGACCAAGGACATCCAGGCCGACGTCACCGCCGAGACCCTTCGGATCGCTCAGCATGCTCGCGTTTCACCCGAACCCACGGGTCCATCGGCCTGACGCACACCGATGGACCCGTGGGTTCACGCTGAAGGACGTCCGGTTTCCCTGAACCCACGGGGATCTCGGCCCTGGAGTCCTAGCTCAGGCACCAGCCGCAAACTAGCCCGGGGGTCACGCGCTCGCCGCCGCGGCAGCCTGCTCGTCGTGTTCGCGGAGCATCCGCATGACGGTGGCGGGTGAGGGGTGTTGGCCCTTCTTCTTGCCGGTGGTGATGACGAGCCGGTCGGCAATGTCGCGCAGACTCATTTTTCCTGGTCGCGGAGGTGGAGGGCCATGGACAGCATGTCGTTGTCGGTGACGCCTGCGCCGCCGATGGTCTTTCCGCGCTTGCGGGCGGATTCGTGACCCTCCAGGGTGCGGTCGCGGATGTACTCGCGTTCCATGCCGGACAGTGCGGCGAGCACGGTGAAGACGACGCCGGAGGGGTCGTGGGGGCCCTTGAGTTCGCCGGTGAGGAACTCCAGTCCGACGTCGGACGCCTTGAGGTCCTCGGTGAGCGTGGCGAGGTCGATGCCGCGGCCGAGGCGCTTGTGCTCGTGGACGACGAGGGTGACAGCCGCCCCGGAGGCGCGGATCTCGCGGGCGAGCGTGACGGCCTTGTCCAGCTCGGGGCGCCGGGTGGCGCGGGTGGAGATCTTTGTCGGAGAAGATGCGGGTCACCCCGGCCTCGGTGAGCGAGTCGAGCTGGGTGTCGAGGGACTGTCGGGCAGTGGAGGCGCGGGCGTAGCCGAGGCGGACGTGACCGGCCGGTTCGGCTCCGTCGTTCCGCGGCCGCGGCAGTCCCACGAAGGCCGAGCCGGGTTTGCGTACGGGTGGGGTGGGGACGTTGAGCGTCTTCGCGAGCTGGGGCACGAGCCGGAAGCGGGCGGTGTGGTACTGGATGGCGACCTTGCCCTTGCTGGTCCGGCAGGGCGGTCCGGCCGGGGCGGCGCAGGTGGACATCGGGCACGCGTGCGCTTCGACGAGCAGATGTGCCTCCGCCGTCGCCGTGGGTGCGCTCACGAGGTCCACCAGGGCAGGGTGCCGCGCTCACGGGCGTCGTCCTTGGCGACGCGGACCCGGGCCGCGGCCCACTGGTCGGCGGCCCGCTCGACATCGCCCAGATGCTCAGCTCGGGCGCCGGTTGCTGCGGGGCCGGGCTCGTTGAGGCCGCAGCTCCGGCAACAGACCCGGTCCGCGCGGGCCGGACAGACGGCCCGATGTCCGCAGCGGGAGCAGGTGTGTTCGGCATCGCGGTCCAGCACTTCGGTGCGGGTGATCTGGGAGTAGCTGCGGCAGGAGCCGCAGCTGACCTTCAGGGGCACGGTCCAGTCGACATGCTCGCGGTCCGCGCTGAGCGCGTAGTCGACGGAGTCCGGCTCACCGACGATCCCGCACGACGGGCAGGCGAAGTACGGGTGGCTTTCTTCCCGGGGCACGCTGCTCACCGGGCGTCGCTTTCGGGAGTGATGGTGAGTCGGCCGCCCGGCTGCGGGGCGAGGGTCCCGGTGATCGTGGTGGGTTGCGGTGTCAGGAGCTCGCAGGAGGCCACCGGGGAGTCGAGGGCTACGTTCGGGGTGCGATCCAGGCCGGTGTGGCTCGTGGTCACCGTGACCGTGGTGAAGACCTCGCCAGCGTCGATGCGGGCCTGGATCTTGGCCAGCTCTGCCTGCGGATCGTCCAGGACCAAGACCTTCCAGGTTTCTCCGTCCGTTCCGCGGATGCGCAAGTGCACGGAACCACGTGCGTTCATTGAAACTCCCTCATGGGCGACTTCGACGCACCGAGTGCTTCATAGGTGCGTTTCAACCCACTAGGGTCATGCAACAACCAATGAAACAAGAATGATCGAGGTCGCGGTGCGGGAGCTGGGGTGTTTCACAGGTGACCACTACCTATGAAACACCGCCTGGCGGCGCTCAGCGGGCCTCGATGCTGGTTTTGTACGTGGAAGCTGACACCACTTGTCGCTCAGAGCGGGGAACGCCCGGATTTCCCGGAGGGTAGTGTTGCTGAGTTCTGGCAACACCCGGGGCCTTGCGGTGGGAGCCTGGGGGTGCTCTGCGGGATGAGGGTGCGATGGCGCCACCGAAGTCCAAGGTCGATCTGTACGCGGCGATCCGCCGTGATGCCCGGGCGGGGATGTCCCACCGGGCTTTGATGTGCGAGCACGGTGTCGGATTCCGCACGGTCAAGGCGGCGTTGGAGTCGGTGTGGCCGGAGCCCCGGAAGAGACCGCGGCCCCGGGGAACACGGCTGGATGCGTACAAGCCGTTGATCGACCAGATGCTGCGGGTTGACCTGGACGCCCCGCGCAAGCAGCGGCACACCGTCAAGCGGATCTTCGACCGGCTGGTCGACGAGCACGCGGCGCAGGGGGTGACCTATCCGATGGTCCGGGCCTATGTCGCCGAGCGGCGCCAGCAGATCAAGGTCGAGGCGGGCCGCGGACCGGTGAACGCGTTCATTCCGCAGACCCACCGGCCCGGAGCGGAGGCGGAGGTCGACTTCGGGGACGTGAAGGTGCGCCTGGCCGGCGAGCTGGTCACCTGCTACCTGTTCGCGATGCGACTGTGCTACTCGGGCAAGGCGGTGCACCGCGTCTTCGCCTCTTGCGGCCAGGAGGCGTTCCTGGAGGGCCACGTCCACGCTCTCAGCGTGCTGGGCGGCGTTCCGACGGGCAAGGTCCGCTACGACAACCTCAAGGCCGCGGTCGCCCGGGTGCTGGGCTCGCGGGCGAGGGCGGAGAACGAGCGATGGACCGCGTTCCGCTCGCATTACGCCATCAAGGCCGCGTACTGCCTGCCCGGCATCGAGGGCGCCCACGAGAAAGGCGGGGTTGAGGGGCAGATCGGCTGGTTCCGCCGTAATCACCTGGTCCCGGTCCCGGAGGTCGCCTCCCTGGCCGAGCTGAACGTGATGATCGAGCAGTGGGACGCGGCCGACGAACGGCGCCGGATTGGCTCCCGGCCACGGGCGGTAAGTGAGTACTTTGCTGTCGAACGGTCGTTGCTGCACCCGTTGCCGGGCGAACCGTTCGAGACCGGGCGGCTGTTCAGTCTGCGGGTGGACCGCTTCAGCCAGGTCAGTGTCCGCACCAACCGCTACTCGGTGCCGGTGCGGCTGATCGGCCGGACGGTGCGGGTCATGCGGCACGCGTCCGAACTGGTGGTCTACGACGGGCAGAAGGAAGTCGCCCGGCATGAGCGCCTCATCGCCAAAGGCCAGGCCCGACTCGTGTTGGACCACTACCTGGAGGCCCTGGTCAAGAAGCCCGGCGCCTTTCCCGGCGCGACCGCCCTGGAACAGGCGAAGTCCGCGGGCAAGTTCACCCCGGTCCATGACGCCTGGTGGGCCGCGGCCTGCAAGGCCCACGGGGTCCGGGACGGCACCCGGGCTTTGATCGAGGTCCTGCTGCTGGGCCGCCACCTCACCCATGAGTACCTGGTCGCCGGACTCGCCGCCGCCCTGCGGGCAGGCGCTTTGACTGCGGATGCGGTCGCGCTGGAGGCGCGGAAGGCAGCCGAGGCCGACGACGTGGACGAGCCACCCGTCTCCGCCCGGCCGGACCGGGCGACGGTGACGTTTTTGACCCAGCGGCGGCTTGCCCACCTGCCGCCCGACACCCGGCCGCCGCCCTCGGTTGCGGCCTACGACCAGCTGCTGAAAGCCCGGCAGCCGGCCGACCGCCCCGCGATCCAGGGAGAGTGACGCCGTGACGTTCCAACGCCACCGCGGGCTGACCGAACAAGCCGCCGACGCCGCCGTCGACCAGGCATGCCGCATGCTGCGGCTGCCCACCATCCGCGCCCAGTTCCCCGACCTGGCCGAAGCCGCTGCCCGCGACCAGATGTCGTATCGCGGGTTCCTCGCAGAGCTGCTGATGGCCGAGTGCGACGACCGGGCCCGCCGGCGCTCGGAGCGGCGGATCAAGGCCGCCGCTTTCCCGAGGGAGAAGTCCCTGCGGGGCTTCGATTTCGAGGCCAACCCCCTCGTCGATCCGGCCGTCATCCACACGCTGGCCACCTGCGACTGGGTCAAGAAGGGCCTGCCGCTCTGCCTGATCGGCGACTCCGGCACCGGCAAGTCCCACCTGCTGATCGCCCTGGGTACCGAAGCCGCCATGGCCGGCTACCGGGTCCGCTACACGCTCGCCACCAAACTGGTCAACGAACTGGTCGAGGCCGCGGACGAGAAGGTGCTGACCAAGACCATCGCCCGCTACGGACGCGTCGACCTCCTCGCGATCGACGAGCTTGGCTACATGGAACTGGACCGCCGCGGCGCGGAGTTGCTGTTCCAGGTTCTGACCGAGCGGGAGGAGAAGAGCAGCGTCGCCATCGCCTCGAACGAGTCGTTCGGCGGGTGGACGAAGACTTTCACCGACCCGCGACTCTGCGCGGCCATCGTCGACCGCCTGACCTTCGGAGGGAACATCATCGAGACCGGCAGTGACTCCTACCGCCTCGCCAGCACCAGGGCCGCCCAAGCTCAGAACACTGCCGCAGGCTGACCAGCACCGGCCCCTCCCCGATGGATGTCGCGATCGCGACCACGGAGAGGCCAGGTTTCCCTCAGCGGTTTGCGACCACTTCCAAGGTGATCTTTAGACGGCGACCCGTCATGCCCTTGGCTTTTGTGATGCCGAAGGCGTATCTGTCTATCGTGGCGGTGGCGTCGGCTGTGATCCGCCTGTCTTCGCAGGCAACGGAATTGATCGTGACGAGAACCGGCTGCGATACTCCGCAGGCAGTCATCTCTCCTTGCAGTGAGGCATCCTCGGCGGATCTTCCCAGGCTCTGGCTCCGGAAGGCGATCTCGGGATGTCGTGCCACGTCCAGGTAGTCGGAGGACCTGACGTGATCGTCGCGCTGCTGATTGCCCGACTCGAAGCTGGCCGCGTTCATCGCGACTTCCACCGACGACTCTCCCGGCGACTCAGCAACGGTAATCCGGCCATGACTGATAGTGAACGTCCCACGGACCGGGAGCAGCCCGAACACGGCCCGCGTGTCGAAACGGACCGTCGATGCCACTGGATCGATCTCATAGGTGCCTGCTGCTGGTAAGGACTGCTCTGCCGTGCCTGGTATCGCCATGAGTGCGTAGCCTCTCCGCGTGCTGAAGATCCTCTTGGATGGATCAGCCTCTCGCACACTGCGGTGGCTGCACCAGTCCCCTTTCGATCACCGACAGTGCACCCCAACGTCGGCCCCCCGCCGGGAGTCGAGTGAGGGGGCACAGCGCATCGCACTCTCGAGGGGGTGGCAAAGCGAACAAGTACCCAGTGTTGTCACTTTTCATCGACATCTTCGGGCTGTCTGATCGCTAAGTGCTGCCCGAAACCATCGATAAACGTTGCTCGCTCTCGCTTACGAAACCACGATGCCCTCCAGCGCGGCCAGGCAGGACAGCATCGCCAACATGGTGGTGGTGGCCGTCATGTCGGAGACCACGACGCCGAACGCGCCCTTCTCCGCTGCCTCCCGGGTGCTGGCGGCGGCCTGCCGCATCACCTTCGCGCAGAAGTCCTGGGTGCCGACGGTGGCGCGCTCCAGGAACTCGGTCGGCTCGTCGGCAAGCCACGGCATCAGGGTCCGCAGGGTGGCCGGTGTGCACAGGCCCGCGCTGTGCGCGGTCACCCACTCGGACAGCGCGACCGCGCCCGTCTCGGGCGGACCCGCTGCCCGGCCCGCGCGCCGGGCAAGCTCCCACAGGGCATCGGCGTACCAGCCCAGCACCGATCCGGGTGCGACGTTCGGCCAGCCGGGCGGGTTAAGGGAGTGCACGGCGGCCCGCTCTCCATCCGTACGAGCAGCTCGTACGGCGGCGTCACAGGCACGCTGAAGGTCGGTGTCGGTCGTCATCACGTCTCCGTTCCCATGGCGGCGTCCGCCCCAGTGCGGGGGCGGGGCACGATCGCGGACGGCCCAGGTCGAGGCGCTTGTTCATATCCAGCGGAAGGTGCCGTACGGGTTGACGTTGGACCAGAACAGCGCGGTCAGGCCGCGCCGGTCCTCGTCCGAGAGCTTCTTGGCCCAGGCCGGTTCGGTCAGGATCTGCTGCACCAGCAGGGTGTTGACCTGGACGAGCGCGGACTGGAGGAGGTGCAGGGCGAGCATAGAGGTCTCGGCGTGCTCCTTAACGGCGTTGCCCGCCCCGGAGGGCCCCGGGGCGGGCAACGCCGTTGCAGGTGGAGCGCTCAGCGCTTGATGGTGACGCAGGGCCTCCGGTCGTGGCCCTTGAACTCCACGCAGAGCTGGGAACGGTGCGGGAAGTTCTGGTTGATCTTCCATGCCGCGTACTCGTGCCGGTAGCCGCGCGCCTCCTTGGAGGAGGTGTACTTCCACCCCCGCACCATCCGGACGTAGCTACCGCCCTTCCAGAGACTGACCCGCGCCTGCGCGCCGGCCTCCCAACCGTCCAAGGTCGCCCGGAC
>Ga0196960_10000079_pt1 | contig 38379 bp, 26 predicted proteins | sample S3v_5metaG_FD_183187 | JGI IMG/M metagenome (GOLD analysis project Ga0196960, IMG submission 183187) | Soil microbial communities from Anza Borrego desert, Southern California, United States - S3+v_5 | ecosystem: Environmental > Terrestrial > Soil > Desert | place: USA: California | collected...
CCCGGCGGTTAGGCTGCATCCCGTGAAGGTCCTCGTCATCGGCGGCGGCGCCCGCGAACACGCCCTGTGCCGCTCTCTCTCCCTCGACCCCGATGTCACCGCTCTGTACTGCGCACCCGGCAACGCCGGAATCGCAGAGGTGGCCGAACTGCACCCGGTCGACGCACTCGACGGTGACGCCGTCGCGCGCCTCGCCACCGAGCTGGGCGCCGGGTTGGTGGTCGTCGGCCCGGAGGCACCGCTTGTCGCCGGTGTCGCCGATGCCGTGCGCGCGGCCGGCATCCCCTGTTTCGGCCCTTCGCGCGAGGCTGCCCAGCTGGAGGGCTCCAAGGCGTTCGCCAAGGACGTCATGGCCGGTGCCAACGTCCCGACCGCCCGTAGCTACGTCTGCACGACGCCCGCGGAGATCGACGAGGCCCTGGACGCCTTCGGCGCCCCGTACGTCGTGAAGGACGACGGTCTCGCGGCAGGCAAGGGTGTCGTCGTCACGGACGACGTCGAAGCTGCGCGTGCCCATGCCCTGGCCTGCGACCGTGTGGTCATCGAGGAGTTCCTCGACGGCCCCGAGGTGAGCCTCTTCGCGATCACCGACGGCACCACGGTGCTGCCCCTGCAGCCCGCCCAGGACTTCAAGCGCGCCCTGGACGGCGACGAGGGCCCGAACACCGGCGGCATGGGTGCGTACTCCCCGCTGCCGTGGGCCGACCCGAAGCTCGTCGACGAGGTCATGCAGACCGTCCTGCAGCCGACCGTCGACGAGCTCCGCCGCCGCGGCACCCCGTTCTCCGGGCTGCTGTACGCGGGCCTCGCCATCACCTCGCGCGGTGTGCGGGTCATCGAGTTCAACGCTCGCTTCGGCGACCCGGAGACGCAGGTGGTCCTGGCCCGGCTGAAGACGCCGCTCGCCGGGATCCTGCTCGGTGCGGCCAACGGCACCCTGGACGTCGTACCCGCGCTGAACTGGCGTGACGACGCCGCCGTGACCGTCGTCATCGCCTCGCACAACTATCCGGGAACGCCCCGCACGGGCGACCCGATCGAGGGCCTCGCCGATGTGGTGGCGGAGGATGCACCTCACGCGTTCGTCCTGCACGCCGGCACCCGGCAGGAAGGCGAGGCGGTCGTCAGCGCCGGAGGACGCGTGCTCTCCGTCACGGCGACGGGCAAGGACCTCGCGCAGGCCCGGGAACGTGCCTACACGGCGGTGGGACGGATCCGGCTCGACGGCTCCCAGCACCGTACGGACATCGCCCGCAAGGCCGCCGAAGAGGCCTGAGGCCCGCTCGTCCCCTGTGCCCGGCCCCTCCACGGAGGCGCCGGGCACAGACGTGTCCGGGGGCGGCCCGCGCCCGGGAACCTCCCCGCATCCGGGACCCCCCCGCGCCCGGGAACCTCCCGGGTACGCGAACCCCCCGGGCATGCGAGCTCCCCGGCCCGGAACGCCGGCGGGAGAGCATGGCCGAACACCGGGGAGCAGGGGCGCGGTATCACCGGATGACGGGGCGCCGATACGTCAGCAGCTTTGCCCAAAGCCATTCCATCGGGTGACGACTCGGCCATCCGGATGACGCCTGCCGGGGCCCCAACTAGGGTGCGGCGCAAGCGTTCCGGCACTTGGCCCACCGGCATTGCGATGTCGGTGGCGGGTGCCACAGTGGGGGAGTGACCAACACCGTCGCGGGGGCAGAGGGGGTGACGTCCAGTCGTGTCCGGTACCGGTTCGGTTGAGGAACTGGGTGCGCACGCAGCGCGGGCCAGGGCTGCGGCTCTGCTGCGCATCCGCAGCGGAGCCACAGCCCTGGCGATCCTGCCGGCGGGCGCGGCCGTCGTGCTGCTGACCGCGGTCGCCCAAGGGCGCATCGGCCCAGGGGTGTGGTCCACGGTCAGCTGGGCGGTGGCGGGCTGCGCCGTCGTGGTCCTGCTGCTCGCCTGGGTGGTCGCCGTCGCGGTGGCGCGTGCGAGGCCCGCGGTCAGCCCCACCGTGCCTCTCACCGAGGCCTCGGCACCCGATCTCTACCGGCTGGTCCGGGACCTCGCCGACCGGCTCGACGTCCCCGCGCCGTCGGCCATAGAGCTCACCCCGGACTGCGACAGCTGGCTGGAGGACCGTACACACCCCGCCGCCCGGCCGAGGGCGAAGGGCCCCGGGGGGCCGGCGGAGGCCCGGCGCGGCCGCCGGGAGCCGGCGGCACCCGTGCTGGTGATCGGTTCTCCCTTCCTGTGGTGGATGAGGGTGGCCGAGCTGCGGGCGGTTCTTGCCCCCGTCGTCGCGGGCACCGGGCCGGCCGCGCACCCCGACATAGCCGCCGCCCGCCGTTTCGTCCGCGGACTGGACGCCGTGATCGCCGATGCCGCTGTGCCCGGCAAGGGCTTCGTACGCAGAATCCCCGCGGCCTTCGTGGGATGGATAGCCAGGGCGCTGCTGCGTGGCTGCCGCGGCCACGCGGCAGAGATGGAGCGGTGCGTCGCCGCTGCCGCGTCGGGGCGCGCCCAGGGGGTGGACCAGGGGCTGCGGATCGTCGCCCAGGAGCAGGTGGGTCTGGCCTACGCCGGCTGGGACCGGCTGCTGACCCGGGTGGCGCTGCCGGCCTGGCGGATGGGGCGCTGGCCTTCCCGGCTCGACGCCGGTGTCGTCTCCGCGCTCACGGAGCTCTCGCGGCGCGACCGGCTGGCCGGGGGTTTCACCTCCCGGCTGGGGGAGCGCCCCGCATGCGATCTGATCGAGGAGCCCGGTGCGGCCGACGAGGCGGCCTCGCTGCTGGCCGCCAGGCTCTTCCACGGCGGGCCGGCGGAGACCGGGCCCGGCTGGTCCCCGGTCGACTGGCAGCAGTACCCGGAAGAGGTCGTGGACCGGAAGTGGCGTACGGAGGCGGCACGCCTGCACCGGGTGCTCGATGCCATGGGAGTGGCCACCGGTGTCGCCGTGGGTGCGCCGGACCCTTCGGCCGCCGGCGGTTCCACGGTACCCACGCTGGCGCGTGTGATCGACCACCTCGCCACGCCGGGCGCCGACAGCGAGGCGCTCGCGGCCGGGATCGGCGCCGCCGTCGTCCGCGACGAGGAGAGGGCGGCACCGGGGCGCGGCGCCGGCGGCAGCAGCATCCCGGCGGGCGGTACACCGACGGGGGCCGGCGCCGGCCCCCTCGACCTCTGGGGCCCCGTCCCCCTCCCGCTCTTCCCCCTCCAGCCGCCTCGCACGGGCACCGAGCTGCTCGCCGACCACGTCGTGGCGATGGTCTGCTGTGCCGCCGTGGACACGGCGGGAGCCGCACCGGGGCTCGACTGGCTCGACGGCCCCGCGCTGCTGGTCGACGGCGGGCGCAGGTCGGACCTCGGCGCCCCCGTGCTCAGTCTCGTCGAGGAGGGCGACGCGGAGCCGTTGCTCTCCTGGCTCACCGCGGTGGGAGTGCGCACCGACAAACCCGTACGCCTGGGCTGAAAGGTGCGCCTGGGGCGCCGGGTGACCTGAGTTGCACGGTCGTCCGTCCACTTAGATGGCCAAATATCCTGAATGTCCGCCCCATAACCGGAAGATCGGGCTTCTGGTCCACGAATTCGCAACGAACGGTGACGGAGTGCGTGCGTAATGTGATGTGCTGGGGGTGCGTCGGCATCCGGCGCATTCCGGTGCATCCGGCGCAACAGGCACGTCGGGGGACGAGGGAGGGGAGCGGGATGAGGGCGGAGCAGATCCGGCGATGGGAATCGGGTGCCCTCGCGCATGCCGTGAGCGACCCCTTCGGCCAGGGCCCGCTGCCCTGGTTGCGCGGCAGCGAGAATTACTTCGACGACACCGGCCAGGTCGTCCCCTGGTACGCCGATCCCGAGCTCGGCCGCGGTGGAACCGGCGGCGGCACGCGTACGGCGGACGATGTGCACCAGCAGATCAAGGGGTTCGTGTCCCCCGGGGCCGCGGCGCCCGGGGAGGCGATCGACTTCCACATCACCGTGGACCCGCCCCAGCAGTTCTCCGTCGACATCTACCGCATCGGGCATTACGCGGGTGACGGCGCCGCCAAGATCACCACCAGTCCGCGCCTCTCCGGCATCGTCCAGCCGGCACCGCTGGCCGCCGAGCGGACGGTCTCCTGCCACCACTGGTGGCTGTCCTGGCGGTTGCAGATCCCCAGCTACTGGTCGGTCGGCGCCTACGTCGCCGTGCTCACCACCGCTGACGGACACCGCTCGCACGTCCCCTTCACGGTCCGCGACGAGCACCCGGCCGACCTGCTGCTCCTGCTTCCCGACGTCACCTGGCAGGCCTACAACCTCTATCCGGAGGACGGCCACACGGGTGCGAGCCTCTACCACGCCTGGGACGAGCAGGGCCGGCTGCTGGGCGAGGAGGACGCCGCCGTCACCCTCTCCTTCGACCGCCCGTACGCGGGCGCGGGCCTGCCCCTCCACGTCGGCCACGCCTACGACTTCATCCGCTGGGCCGAGCGTTACGGCTACGACCTGGCGTACGCGGACGCCCGCGACCTGCACGCCGGCCGTGTCGACCCCCGTCGTTACCGGGGCCTGGTCTTCCCCGGTCACGACGAGTACTGGTCGGTGCCGATGCGCCGCACCACCGAGCTGGCCCGGGACACCGGCACCTCGCTCGTCTTCCTCTCGGCCAACACCATGTACTGGCAGGTGGGTCTCGGCCCGTCCCCTTCCGGCGTCCCCGACCGCCTGCTCACCTGCCGCAAGCGCCGCGGCCCGGGGAAGTCCGCGCTGTGGCGTGAGATCGACCGCCCCGAGCAGCAGCTGCTCGGCATCCAGTACGCGGGCCGGGTCCCCGATCCCCACCCGATGGTCGTGCGGAACGCCGGCCACTGGCTCTGGGAAGCCACCGGTGCGGGCGAGGGCGACGAGATCGACGGGCTGGTCGCCGGTGAGGCCGACCGCTACTTCCCGCGTACGGCGCTGCCCGAGCATGAGCGGCGCATGCTGCTGGCGCATTCGCCGTACGCGGACAGCGACGGGGCCACCCGGCACCAGGAGACCTCGCTGTACCGCGCTCCGTCGGGCGCGCTCGTCTTCGCCTCGGGCACCTTCGCGTGGTCCCCGGCCCTGGACCGGCCCGGCCATGTCGACTCCCGCATCCAGCGGGCCACGGCCAATCTGCTCGACCGGATCTGCAAGCGGGACTGAGGAGCGGAACCCGCCCGCCCGGTCTGCGCCCGGGAAGCGGAACCCGATCACCCACCCGGTCTGCGTCCGGGTCCGGGAGGCGGAACCCGGTCACCCACCCGGTCTGCGTCCGGGTCCGGGAAGCGGAACCCGGTCACCGGGCCGTGTGAGAGCCCGGCAGCCGGACGTGGCGCGGAGCCCGGCACCGGTTCCTCCACCGCATCGCCCTGTCCACGGATCGACCCCTGGCGCCGCAGGCCCTCCGCATGCGGGACAATCGGAACGACTCCTGGATCAACCTACGCGGAGGCAGCGTGTCCGGTTTCGTAGAAAAGCCCGAGCCCGTGCAGGTGCCGGGACTCACCCACCTGCACACCGGCAAGGTGCGCGACCTGTACCGGAACGAGGCGGGCGACCTCGTGATGGTCGCCAGCGACCGCATGTCCGCGTACGACTGGGTCCTGCCCACCGAGATCCCGGACAAGGGCCGCGTGCTCACCCAGCTGTCGCTGTGGTGGTTCGACCAGCTCGCCGATCTCGTCCCCAACCACGTGCTGTCGACGGAACTCCCCGCCGGAGCTCCCGCCGACTGGGCCGGCCGGACCCTGATCTGCCGTTCGCTGCGGATGGTCCAGGTCGAGTGCGTGGCGCGCGGATATCTGACGGGCTCCGGCCTGACCGAGTACGACGCGACCCGTACGGTGTGCGGCCTCGGCCTGCCCGAGGGCCTCGTCGACGGCTCCGAGCTCCCGGGGCCGATCTTCACCCCGGCCACGAAGGCCGCGGTCGGCGATCACGACGAGAACGTCCCGTACGAGGAGGTCGCCCGCGAGGTCGGCCCCGAGACGGCGGCTCTGCTGCGCCGGACGACGCTGGACGTCTACGGCCGTGCCCGGGACATCGCCCGTGAGCGCGGGATCATCCTCGCCGACACGAAGTTCGAGTTCGGCTTCGCGCCCGCCGCGGACGGTGGTGAGGAGCTGATCCTCGCCGACGAGGTGCTGACACCCGACTCCTCGCGCTTCTGGCCGGCCGAGTCCTGGGAGCCGGGCAGGGCGCAGCCTTCGTACGACAAGCAGTTCGTGCGTGACTGGCTGACCTCCCCGGCCTCCGGCTGGGACCGGCACAGCGAGCAGCCGCCCCCGCCGCTGCCGCAGGACATCGTCGACGCGACCCGGGCCAAGTACCTGGACGCGTACGAGCTCCTGACGGGTATGAACTGGCCGGCCCGGGGGGTGTGACGGCAGAAGGCCCCGGTCACGAGGACCGGGGCCTTCTTGTGTGGAGCGAACGACGAGGTTCGAACTCGCGACCTCAACCTTGGCAAGGTTGCGCTCTACCAGCTGAGCTACGTTCGCATGCGCCGCAGCGCGCTGCTTACTATACCCAACCTCTCTCCCGTGCGAGACGCACTGCCGCATGACGGTTCTCCGCCCCGAGTGTGGAGACGGCAGCCGACAGGCAGTTGCGCACGGTGCCCTGCGACAGCGACGCCCGCTCCGCGATCTCCGCGACCGGCGCCCCGTCCGCCGCCAGCTCCAGCACCTCGGCCTCCCGCGGGGTCAGCGGGGAGCCGCCGGCGGAGATCGCGTCGGCCGCCAACTCCGGGTCCACATAGTGGTTTCCCGCGTGCACGGTCCGGATGATCCCGGCCGGCCGCCGGGCGCTGACCGTCTTCGGAACGAACGCCCGGACACCCGCCTCCAGGGTCCGCTCCAGGTTCCCCGGCCTGCCGTGACTCGTCACGATCATGGTGCGGCAACCGGGCAGTGCGGTTCGCAGCGCTGTGGCGACCTTCACACCGTCCGCGCCCGGCATCTCCAGGTCCAGGACGGCCACATCGGGCCGGTGGGCCAGGGCCATCGCGAGTGCTTCCGGCCCGGTCGCCGCCTCGGCGACCAGGACGATGTCGTCCTCCAGCGCGAGGAGGGCGGCCAACGCGCCCCGGATCAGGTGCTCGTCGTCGGCGAGCAGGACTCGGACGGCGGTCGGTGGAGTGGTCGTCTTTTCTCCGGCGGGGAAGGCGCGGTATGCCGTGGTGAGGGCAGTGGGACAGCCGCGGTCAGCTGGAACAGGCCCTCGCCCACCGGCCCCGCCTCCAGCGAACCGCCGACCGAGGCCAGCCGTTCCCGGAGTCCGTGCAGCCCTGAGCCACCGCCGGGGACCACGGTCCCGTCCGGCGTCACCCCGTCGTTCTCCACCACCAGCCGTACCCCGCCCGGTACGTTCTCCAGCCGGATGTCACAACGCTGGGGATCGCCGTGACGCAGGACGTTGGTGGCCGCCTCGCGCACGGCCCAGCCGAGCGCCGACCGCACCGGTGCGGGAAGCTGCCCGCCGTCGCCATGGACGGCGCACTCGATCCCGGCCGCCCGCAGAACCCCCTGGGCCCCCAGCAGTTCCGTACCGAGATCGGCTTCCCGGTATCCCCGCACGACGTCGCGGACCTCCTGCTGGGAGGCGCGTGCGATGCGCTGCACCTCGACCATCTGGTCCATCGCCGCGGCCTTTCCGCGCTGTCCCAGCTCGACCGCGAGCTCGCTCTTCAGCGCGATCACCGCCAGATTCCGGCCCAGGACGTCATGCATGTCCCGCCCGAACCGCAGCCGTTCCTCGGCGACCGCCAGCCGGGTCTCCACGTCCCGGGCGTCGCGGAGCTTCTGCGTGATCCCGAGCGTCCAGGCGGAGAGCCGGACGGTGAGGGAGATCAGCGCGCTGCCGAAGCCCACCCCCGTCAACGTGGTCAGGGCGAAGGGCTCGGTGGCCCCGGCCAGCAGGACGCCGCCACTCATGCCGGCCGCACCGGCCACGATGCACACCCCGGACGCCCACACCGGTACGACGAGGACGAAAGGCGTCATGAACGGCCACACCACCGCACCCAGGGCCAGCTGCAGCTCGGGAAACGTCTCGGTGCCGGCGTACCCGCCGAGTGCCAGCAGGCCTGCCGCGTTCGCGAGGAGCAGGACGGCTGCGAGAACGGGCAGCCGTCTCCCGACGGGCCCACGGCCGAGGTAGCTGTCGAGAGCCCGGGTGACCAGCGGCACCGAGCAGACGCCCTGCGCGATCGCGGCCAGGACCGTACCGGCGATCAGGGCGGTGGGCGCGTCCGAATGCCGCACCGGGCGGGTCACCGACAGGAGCACCACGCACAGGACCATCCCCCAGATCATGGAGTGCATGGACCCGCGCGTGTAGAGATCGATCTTGTCGAACCCCTCGCGCTTCTGCCATCTGCGCACCTGTGCCCGCACCCACACGGCCCCGTCTCCCCCTTCGTCCCCGTGGACCTCAGGCCCCGGCTCCGGCCGGGGGGAAGTCTTCGCTGGTCATGGCCCAAGACTTCCACCGGCCCACGACCGCGAGCAGTGCATGGTGTCATCAATGTTCATGACGAACGTCATACGGGGACAACCAGGAACGCCAAAGGCCCCGATCGAAATCGATCAGGGCCTTTGGAACAAGAGCGGACGACCAGGTTCGAACTGGCGACCTCAACCTTGGCAAGGTTGCGCTCTACCAACTGAGCTACGTCCGCATTGCTGCCACTCGGCTTTCACCGGTGGAGCGCTCACCACTCTACCTGATCCACTTGGTGGCCCGGTAAGGCGGTGCAGAGCGGGTGACAGGAATTGCACACTGCGCCTTCCCCCTGGAAGGGGGATGTTCTACTACTGAACTACACCCGCACGCTGCGTCGGACCCGGCTTTTCGGCCTTGCCCTTCGGCGTGCTCCAGACTCTAGCCGACCTGCAGGGGTGTTGTGCAAGTCGGCTCTCCCGGGTGTCGTTCCGGCTACGGGCGGACACCGGAGCGGAAGGGGGCATTCCGGGCGTAGCCCTCAACTGGCCGCACTGAACGCCTCGTAGACCTTCTTGGGGATCCGGCCGCGGGCCGGCACCTCCATCCGGTGCGAGCGGGCCCAGGCGCGCACGGCCGCGGGGTCCGGCGCGAGCGACGTGTGGTGGTACGCCACGGGAGCTCTGCCGTGCTTGCCGGTATTTGTCTGCTTTCGGCCGGCTGCCACGTACGGCGCCAGCGCCTTCCGCAGTTTCTCTGCATTGGCGGGATTGAGGTCGATCTCGTACGACTTCCCGTCCAGGGCGAAGGTGACCGTTTCCGCCGCTTCTCCCCCGTCGATGTCGTCGGAGAGCGTTACCACTACGCGCTGAGCCACGGATATCGGTCCTTTCCTACGGCATCGTCGCGCCTGACATGCGCTGATGCCGGCCTTCCGGCGGCTGGGCGGATACGGATCGACGGCTGTCGACTGTTCCGGGGCAATGGTGCTTTCCCCGGTATTCATTTGTACAGCGGCAGGAGCCGCATTGTGAAGTCCGGGCAAATGAATCCGCGTGTTGCCTCCGTGGGGCCGCATGCAATCCGGGTGAAGATTTTTTCCCCGGCGTTTCCCCGGGGGTTGTCGCTCCCGATATCTCACCGTGATCAGGCCCACGGCATATCTACCCGCGTAGAATTTCCGGCCAGGTACGCTGAGAGGACCCGCGGGGATCTGGGGAACCCCTCGGAGACACAGCCGCACCACACCACCGGGAGTGCCAGTGGCACGCGTCGTAGTCGACGTCATGCTCAAGCCGGAGATCCTCGACCCGCAGGGACAGGCTGTGCAGCGCGCACTGCCCCGTCTCGGCTTCGACGGAATCGCGGACGTTCGTCAGGGAAAGCGTTTCGAGCTCGAGGTCGAGGGGCCGGTCGACGATGCCGCCCTTGCCCGTATTAACGAGATGGCCGAGACCTTCCTCGCCAACACCGTCATCGAGGACTTCACCGTCAAGGTGGAGGAGGAGAAGTGACCACCCGTATCGGAGTCGTCACTTTTCCCGGCACGCTCGACGACCAGGACAGCCTGCGGGCCGTGCGGATCGCGGGCGCCGAACCCGTATCCCTCTGGCACCGTGACAAGGACCTCCACCAGGTCGACGCGGTGATCCTCGCGGGCGGATTCAGTTACGGCGACTATCTGCGCGCCGGTGCCATCTCGCGCTTCTCGCCGGTGATGGCGACCATCATCGAGCAGGCGAAGGCCGGTCTGCCGGTCCTCGGTATCTGCAACGGCTTCCAGATCCTGACCGAGGCGCACCTGCTGCCCGGCGCGATGCTGCGCAACAACAACCTCCACTTCATCTGCCGCGACCAGAAGCTGCGGGTGGAGAACGCGGACACCGCGTGGACCTCGGCCTACACGGCGGGCCAGGAGATCTCCGTACCGCTGAAGAACGTGGACGGCCGGTACACCGCCGACGAGCGCACGCTCGACGAGCTGGAGGCCGAGGGCCGCGTCGCCTTCCGTTACGCCGACGTCAACCTGAACGGCTCGCTGCGCGACATCGCCGGCATCACCAATGCCGCGGGCAACGTCGTCGGTCTGATGCCGCACCCGGAACACGCCGTCGACCCGCTGGTCGGCACCGGCCGCACCGACGGCCTGGGCATCTTCACCTCGATCATCAAGAAGCTGGTCACCGCATGAGCCTCGACACGGTCAAGCACGCGGCCGAGACCCCGGACGCCGGACAGCCCTGGAAGGAGCTCGGCCTCAAGGAGGACGAGTACGCCCGGATCCGCGAGATCCTGGGCCGCCGCCCCACCGGTGCCGAACTCGCCATGTACTCCGTGATGTGGTCCGAGCACTGCTCGTACAAGAGCAGCAAGGTCCACCTCAAGCAGTTCGGCGAGAAGGTCCCCGCCAACGACGCGATGCTCGTCGGCATCGGCGAGAACGCCGGTGTCGTCGACGTCGGCCAGGGTTACGCGGTCACCTTCAAGGTCGAGTCGCACAACCACCCCTCGTACATCGAGCCCTACCAGGGCGCGGCCACCGGCGTCGGCGGCATCGTCCGCGACATCCTCGCCATGGGCGCCCGTCCGGTCGCGGTCGTGGACCCGCTCCGCTTCGGCGCGGCCGACCACCCCGACACCCGGCGCGTCCTGCCCGGCGTCGTCGCGGGCATCGGCGGCTACGGCAACTGCCTCGGCCTGCCGAACATCGGCGGAGAGGTCGTCTTCGACGCCTGCTACCAGGGCAACCCGCTCGTCAACGCCGGCTGCATCGGCGTGATGAAGCACGAGGACATCCACCTCGCCCAGGCCTCCGGCCCCGGCAACAAGGTGATCCTCTACGGCGCCCGCACCGGTGGCGACGGCATCGGCGGCGTCTCGGTCCTGGCCTCGGAGACCTTCGAGTCGACCGGACCGGCGAAGCGTCCGGCCGTCCAGGTCGGCGACCCGTTCCAGGAGAAGCTCCTCATCGAGTGCACCCTGGAGATCTTCAAGGAGAAGCTCGTCGCGGGCATCCAGGACCTCGGCGGCGCCGGGCTCTCCTGCGCCACGAGCGAGCTGGCCTCCGCGGGTTCCGGCGGCATGCGCGTCGAGCTGGACACCGTGCCGCTGCGCGACTCCTCCCTCTCGCCCGAGGAAATCCTCATGAGCGAGTCGCAGGAGCGCATGTGCGCGATCGTCGAGCCGCAGCACGTGGACCGCTTCATGGAGATCTGCGAGAAGTGGGACGTCATCGCCACCGTCATCGGTGAGGTGACCGAGGGCACCCAGCTGGAGATCTTCTGGCACGGCGAGCAGATCGTGGACGTACCGCCGCGCTCCGTGGCCCATGAGGGCCCGACCTACCAGCGGCCGTACGCCCGGCCCTCCTGGCAGGACGCGCTGCAGGCCGACGACGCCGGCGAGCTGGCCCGTCCGGCGAGCGGCGCGGAGCTGCGCGAGCAGGTCCTCAAGCTGGTCAGCTCCCCGAACCAGGCCTCCAAGTCCTGGATCACCGACCAGTACGACCGCTTCGTCCAGGGCAACACCGTGCTGGCGATGCCCGAGGACGCCGGCATGGTCCGGATCGACGAGGAGTCGAATCTGGGCGTCGCCATGGCGACCGACGGCAACGGCCGCTACGCCAAGCTCGACCCGTACACGGGCGCGCAGCTGGCCCTCGCGGAGTCGTACCGCAACGTCGCCGCGACCGGCGCCAAGCCGCTGGCCATCTCGGACTGCCTGAACTTCGGTTCGCCCGAGGACCCGGACGTGATGTGGCAGTTCGCCGAGGCCACCCGCGGTCTGGCGGACGGCTGCCTGGAGCTGGGCACCCCGGTCACCGGCGGCAACGTGTCGCTGTACAACCAGACCGGGGAGACGGCGATCCACCCGACGCCGGTCGTGGCCGTCCTCGGGGTGATCGACGACGTCACCCGGCGCACGCCGGTCGCCTTCGCCGAAGAGGGCCAGCTGCTGTACCTCCTGGGCGACACCCGCGAGGAGTTCGGCGGCTCGGCCTGGTCCGAGGTCATCCACCAGCACCTCGGCGGGATGCCGCCGAAGGTGGACCTGGGCCGTGAGAAGCTGCTCGGCGAGATCCTGATCTCGGCCTCCCGCGACGGCATGATCGACGCGGCGCACGACCTCTCCGACGGCGGCCTGATCCAGGCGGTCACCGAGTCCTGCCTGCGTGGCGGGAAGGGTGCCCGGCTGGTCGTCCCGGACGGTCTGGACGCCTTCACCTTCCTGTTCTCGGAGTCGGCGGGCCGTGCGGTCGTCTCGATTCCGCGCAGCGAGGAGCTCCGCTTCAACGACATGTGCGGTGCGCGCGGCCTGCCCGCGGTCCGGATCGGTGTCGTGGACGGCGAGGAGATCGAGATCCAGGGCGAGTTCAGCATTCCGCTGAGCGAGCTGCGCACGGCGCACGAGGGGACCCTGGAGGGTCTGTTCGCCTAGGTTCTGCTGTACCGCAGCCCCTGCCCGGGTCCACCGGGCGGGGGCTGCGGTGTGTTTTCCGGATCCTTCGGCGCGTCCGCCGAGCCGCGTGTGCGCTCCCCGCTCAGGGAGCGCCCGGACCTCGACGAAGCGCGCGGGATCCCGCCCGCCCGCAGGGGCGTCGGCGTACCGGCCGGCGGCGGGATCTTCGTCGCCGGCCGGTCGGTGGCGGCTGGTAGCTTGCGGGACGTCACGTGTTGCCGTTGTACGGGGGGCCGGTCATGGACGTCACGAGCGCTGCCGTGCCACCTGGGCACCCGGGGGAGCCGGCCGGGCGCGAGCGCGTGCAGAAGGCCCTGAACGCGCTGTTCTGCCTGGTCGCCGTGGCGGGGATCGGCGTGAGTGTCTGGGCCATCGTCATGCAGGTGGCCGATCTCCGCGCCCGGTCCGAGAGCCGGGAGCGCATCGCAGCGGGGTGCGGCGGCCTCGTCGACCCGGAGCTGGTGCTCGGCCTGAACGGCGGCACCGACCGTGTGGAGCTCTCGGACCGCCACCACGTCTCCACCGCCCGGCGGGTCAGCAACTGCCTCGTGCACCGGGTGGGCGATCCGGGGACGACGTACGGGCACTTCGCCCTGACCCTCACCATGTACCCGGCCGATCCGAAGGCCGACGAGCGCCGGATCGCGCTCGACGACGAGCCCTTCGAACTCCGCCGCGGTGGCGTGGACGACATCACGGCCGCGGCGGACCGGGCCGTGCCGCACCCGCTGGGTGACGGCAGGCTCGGTGAGTACGAGAGCCACATGGTGACGGCCAGGGCCCTGTGCGCGGACGACGGCGCGCTGTCGTCCGTCGAGGCCTCGGCCGTCGCCAAGTACGCCGACGTCGCCCGGCCCGAGGACCGCCGCACGCTCGCCGGTCTGGCGAGGCAGGCGGTGGAACGGGCTGCCGAGGAGCGGGGATGCCGGGCCGGACTGCCCGCGCTGCCCGCCGAGTTCCCCGAGCCGGCGTTCGCCCTCCGCCCGGCGGCCGGGGCCGGCGGCACGTGCGCCTGGTACGGACGTCTCATAGCCGCCGAGGGACGTGGTTCCCTCCCCGACCGTGCGCTCGCCGCGCCGGCCGGGACGGCGAGCGCCCACGACGCCTGCCTGCTCGCGCTCGGCGAGGACGGGACCCGGAGGATCTGGCCCGCCTACGAGAAGACCACCGAGCGCCCGCGGGACCTCGGCACGGTGCTCTCGCTCTCCCCCCTGTGGCTGAGGACTGAGACCCTCGTCGGTGACGGCACCAGAGGCGTGCGGACCGGCTTGCGGGACCGGACCGAGATCCGCCCCGGCACGGCGGGCTCGGACGAGTTCACCTGGTGGGCCTCCTCCGTCTGCGACGGCCGGCCCGCCCTGCACCTGATGCAGGTGTCCTATCCGTACGACCGTATCCTCCGCGACCGGCTGGAGCCCCTGTTCCGGGCCTACGTCGACGACGCCACCGGGCGTCGCGGCTGCACGAGTCCCGTCCTCCCCGAGGCCTCTGACTTCGAGCGGAGCTGAGCTCGCGTGCGGAGGGCGTGCGTTGTCAGCGGCGCCGGTTAGTCTCGCCCGTATGCCCCCGGCGAAGAAGCGCCCGCGCGCCTACGATCTCAACCGGACCCGCACCGCGGTCCTGGCCCAGTTCGACCGTGTCCGGCAGGCGGTGGCCGCCCTGACGGAGGACCAGCTGGCCGGGCCGTCCGGGCTCGGGGAGTGGTCCGTGCGGGAGCTCGCCGTCCACCTCACCATGGCGCTGGGCCGCGTCAGCCATGAGCTGGAGTCACCGGAGCCGCCCGGGACCAAGCCGCAGCTCACCCTGCTGGAGTGGCCGTCCTCCACCGCGGGCATGGCGGAGGACATCGCCGGCGACACCCGGGAACAGGCCGAGGCCCACCCCGGTCTGGGCGCCTTGTACGAGGAGACGGCCGACCGGTTCGGACGACTGGTCCCCGCCGGCGACGGCGACCGGTTGGTGACGACCAGGGCCGGGACGATGCGGCTGGGCGACTTCCTGGTCACCCGCACCGTCGAGCTCGTCGTCCACACCGACGACCTCCACCGGGCGACCGGCCTCGACATCCCGTACGACCGCCAGGCGCTCGCCGCCTGTACCCGGCTGCTCGCCGACGCGCTCGCGGACAAGGCGCCCGGTGGTTCCGTCGAGGTGCGCGTGCCGCCCTTCGCCGTCGTCCAGTGCATCGGCGGGCCCAAGCACACCCGGGGCACGCCGCCGAACGTCGTGGAGACGGACCCGCTCACCTGGATCAGGCTGGCCACCGGGCGTACGCGGTGGGCGGACGCGCTCGAAGCGGCGCAGGTCAGCGCCAGCGGGGAGCGGGCCGACCTCGCCCCGCTGCTTCCCCTGACGGGCTGAGGGGGAACCGGATCGGCTGCTCGATCCGTCCAACGGCCATGCGCACACAACGTATGGCTGTCAGCGTCCTGGCCGTCCTGGCCACCCTCACCCTTGCCGCCTGCGGTACGGAGCCGGGCTCCGGAGCGGGATCCGGGGAGTCCGCGGACTCCGGGGACGGCAGCGGCACCGTACGGGCCGGGCAACCGGTGACCGGTGTCCACTGGACCGTCTCCTCCCTGACCGTCGGGGGGAGGAAGACCACCGCCCCCGCAGGCGCCCATGTCGAGATCGGCCCGGAGGGGAAGGCCACGGGCAGCCTGGGCTGCAACCGCTTCACCGCCGACGCCGCCGTCGAGGGCGACAAGGTGACCGTCGGGCCGGGCACGACCACCGGGATGGGGTGCGAGAAGGAGGTCCAGGAGTTCGAGAAGGCGTTGGGCCGTGCCTTCAGCGGTGAGCTCAAGGCCGCCGTCGCGCAGCGGAGCGACCGCAAGACCCTCACCCTGACCACGGCGCGGGGCGACACCATCGCCCTCGTCTCCGAACCCCCGGCTCCCCTCACCGGCACCGCCTGGAAGGTCACCGGGCTCGTGTCCGGCAGTGTCACCGCCTCCTTGCCCGCCGGTACGGAGAACAAGGCGCACCTCACCTTCGGGAAGGACGGCTCGGTGGAAGGGAGCCTCGGCTGCAACTCCTTCCGCGGCAGGGCCACGGTCTCGGGCTCCACCCTCACCTTCGGCCCGCTCACCTCCACCAGGAAGATGTGCCCGGGCCCCGAGATGGAGCTGGAGCGCGCGTTGAACGGCGTACTGGAGGGGACGACGACGTTCGGGATCGACCACCGCTCGCTGTCGATCGAGGCGAAGAACGGCAAGGGGCTCGAAGCGTCCGCCCCGGCGGCCGAGGGCTGACCGGCCGGGGCTCCTCCGCCCCGGCGGCCGAGGGCCGACCGGCCGGGGCTCGTCCGCTCCGGACGACGAGGTGCCTCAGGAACCCGGCGGATACGGGAGCAGGCCGGAGTCCGTCCGCTCCCAGGCCGCCCGCATCCCGGCCAGCCGTTCCGGTTCGGCCGCCGCGCGGTCGGCCTGCTCACGCTGGTCCTCGGCCAGGTTGAACAGCTGGTCGGTCCCGCCCTTCCCGCGGTAGTACTTCCAGTCCCCGCGCCGCAGCGCCCGCTCGCCGCGCACCCGCCAGAACAGGTCGCGTTCCTTCGGCGCCTCGCCCCGCAGCAGATGTCCCGCGAGGCTGACACCGTCCAGCGGGTGAGCGGGGTCCGGCCGCGCCCCGCCGATCTCCAGCAGGGTCGCCGTCCAGTCGGGGGAGAACACCGGGAGCCCGCTGACCTGGTGACCGTCGATGCGCGCGGGCCAGCGCAGCACCGAGGGGATGCGGATGCCGCCCTCCTGGAGGGAACCCTTGTTGCCGGACAGCGGCCAGTTGTAGGAGAACCGCTCACCGCCGTTGTCGCTGGCGAAGAAGACCAGGGTGTCCTCCTCCTGACCCGACCGCTTCAGCGCCTTCAGCACCTCACCGACCGAGCGGTCCAGATCCTCGACCATCTCCGTGTACTTCTCGACCGAACCGCCGTCGGCGTTCCGGAGGGCGCGTCCGTCGCCCGCCTTGATCCGGCGGACGATCCCGGCACTCGCCTCCGTGTCGCCGTCGGCGATCCACGGCCAGTGCGGGGTCGTGAAGTTCAGATTGAGCAGCCACGGCTTGGCGTGGTCACGCTGCACGTACTCGCTCGCGCGCTCCGTGAGGATCCGGGTGTAGTAACGCAGGTCCTTGTACTCGGCATCGCCCTCGTACAGGTCGTACTCGCCGCCCAGGCCGAGCTTGGAGTAGTACTCCAGGGCCCCGCCGAAGTTGCCGAAGAACTCGTCGTAGCCCGACCTGGTCGGGCTGTGGTCCGGCAGGTATCCGCAGTGCCACTTGCCGATCAGCGCGGTCGAGTAACCGACACCGCGCAGCAGGGAGGCCAGCGTCGGGTGGGTGGGGTCGAGCCCGGCCGTCCTGTCGGCGATGGGTTCCGCGAGTCCGCCCTTCGTACGCCCCGGATAGCGCCCCGTGTAGAGGCTGAACCGGGTGGGCGAGCAGGTGGCGGATCCGGAGTAGGAGTCCGTGAACCGCACGCCCTGGCGTCCGAGTCCGTCCAGGTGGGGGGTGCGGATGTGCGGAGCCCCGTACGAGGAGAGGTCCGCCCAGCCGAGGTCGTCGCCGAGGATGAAGAGGATGTTGGGGCGGCGTGAGTGCTTGCCCCGGGCGGCGCGGAACGGCCGCTCCCGCGTCGTGTCGTCGGCGGCCGCCCCGGAGGCGGCCGCCGGGGCGGCGGTCTGTATCCCGGCGGCGGCGGTGGCGGCGGTCGCGCCCACGGCGGTGGTGAAGGCACGTCGGCTCAGTGGTGGGCCGGGACGTCGAACCGGACTTTCCTGCGGATCACGAGAGGTCATGAGGTCTCCTGGGAGGGCCTCGGGCCCCGGCCGGTGGACGGGGCCCGAAGGGGGGCGAGTGCGGCGCCCCCTCGGAAGGCGCGTCGGGAGAAGGCACGTCGGGAAGCGCGCACGGAAGGGCGTACCTCGACACGAGGGGGCAAAAGGGGGAAGAGGGGAAATGCGTGCGCGCAAGCCGGAGTTCGGGACGAAAGCGGTGCAGGAGGGGAGCTCCGGGGTGCGGCAGGCTCAGACGCAGCGACAGATGGCGCTCGCGACACGTCCCAGATCGACGTGGCGGCGCTCCACGAGCGTGACCGAACGGTCACCGAGGGGCTGCATGAGGAGGGAGCCTGCCAACAGGCCATGAGCCTGTCAACGGTGGTCTCGAACTGCGGACAGGCTGTCCGCCCGTGCGGGCGGAACCGTCCGCCGCCCTCCGCACTCCCCGGCGGCCGGGCCCGGAACGGGCCACCGTGGGCGGTTTCGGAGGTGTTCACAGATTGTCGTCCGCGGCATCGCGGTGTGAGGCTCACCACGAAACGAGCGTCCGGCCACCGCCTGTTCCCCCGGCTCTTAGGTTCACCGAGGGCCGCGGCGGGGGCGCTCCCGGCGCGGAGCGGCCGACGCGTCCGACTCACCGGTAACCGCCGTCCGGAGCGGGCCCCGGCCCTTCCGGGGCCCTCCGGGACCGGGGCGGGGACACCGTCACGCTCACCCGCGGTGACCGTCCGACTCCGGCAGCGGCGCCTGTGGTCGACCCCCCGCCGCCGCGTTCACGGCCTGTTCCGGGCGGCCGTCCAATTCGGACCGGTGGTCGATCTCGCCTACACTCGGTGGCGTGCCTCGTGGTGATGGACGACTCAACCACGACCTGCTCCCCGGAGAGAAAGGCCCCCAGGACGCTTGCGGCGTCTTCGGTGTCTGGGCTCCGGGCGAAGAGGTCGCCAAGCTCACCTATTTCGGACTGTATGCCCTGCAGCACCGTGGACAGGAGTCCGCGGGCATCGCAGTGAGCAACGGGTCTCAGATCCTGGTCTTCAAGGACATGGGACTGGTCTCGCAGGTCTTCGACGAAACGTCTCTGGGATCGCTCCAGGGCCATATCGCGGTCGGTCATGCCCGCTACTCCACCACCGGTGCCTCGGTGTGGGAGAACGCGCAGCCGACGTTCCGTGCCACCGCGCACGGCTCGATCGCCCTGGGCCATAACGGCAACCTGGTCAACACGGCCCAGCTCGCCGGGATGGTCGCCGACCTTCCCCGGAAGGACGGCCGTGCCACCCAGGTCGCAGCGACCAACGACACCGATCTGGTGACCGCGCTGCTCGCCGGCCAGAGAGACGACGACGACAAGCCGCTCACCGTCGAGGAGGCCGCCGCGAAGGTGCTCCCCGAGGTCAAGGGCGCCTTCTCGCTCGTCTTCATGGATGAGCACACCCTCTACGCCGCCCGCGACCCGCAGGGCATCCGCCCCCTGGTCCTCGGCCGGCTGGAGCGCGGCTGGGTGGTGGCCTCCGAGTCCGCCGCCCTCGACATCTGCGGTGCCAGCTACGTCCGTGAGATCGAGCCGGGAGAGCTCGTCGCCATCGACGAGAACGGCCTGCGCACCTCTCGCTTCGCAGAAGCGAAGCCCAAGGGCTGTGTCTTCGAGTACGTCTACCTGGCGCGTCCCGACACCGACATCGCCGGGCGGAACGTCTACCTCTCCCGGGTGGAGATGGGCCGGAAACTGGCGGCCGAGGCCCCCGTCGAGGCGGACCTGGTCATAGCGACGCCGGAATCGGGAACGCCCGCGGCCATCGGTTACGCCGAGGCGAGCGGAATTCCGTTCGGAGCCGGCCTGGTCAAGAACGCCTATGTCGGCCGGACCTTCATCCAGCCTTCACAGACCATCCGTCAGCTGGGCATCCGGCTCAAGCTCAATCCGCTCAAGGAAGTCATCAAGGGCAAGCGCCTGGTGGTCGTCGACGACTCGATCGTCCGCGGCAACACCCAGCGTGCCCTGGTGAGGATGCTGCGCGAGGCGGGTGCCGCCGAGATCCACATCCGGATCTCCTCCCCGCCCGTGAAGTGGCCCTGCTTCTTCGGCATCGACTTCGCGACGCGCGCCGAGCTGATCGCCAACGGCATGTCCGTCGACGAGATCGGCACCTCCATGGGTGCCGATTCCCTCGCTTACATCTCGCTCGACGCGATGGTCGAGGCGACGACGATCGCCAAGCCGAATCTGTGCCGTGCCTGCTTCGACGGCGAATACCCGATGGAGCTTCCGGACCCGGAGCTGCTCGGCAAGCAGCTGCTGGAGACCGAGCTGGCGGCCGGCCCCGCCGCGACCGCGGCGGCCGACGCGCTGCGTCGTCCGTGACCCGGACCGGCCGGCTGCTTCCCCACCAGCCCCGTATTCCCACACGAAAGATCCCGGGCAATGTCTGAGACAACAGGTGCTTCCTACGCTGCGGCGGGCGTCGACATCGAAGCCGGTGACCGCGCCGTCGAGCTGATGAAGGAGTGGGTGAAGAAGACGCAGCGCCCCGAGGTCGCCGGCCTCGGCGGCCTCGGCGGGTTCGCCGGCCTCTTCGACGCCTCGGCGTTTCTGCGTTACGAGCGCCCGCTGCTCGCCTCCGCCACCGACGGTGTCGGCACGAAGGTCGATCTGGCCCGCCGGATGGGCGTGTACGACACCATCGGGCACGACCTCGTCGGCATGGTCGTCGACGACCTGGTCGTCTGCGGCGCGGAGCCGCTCTTCATGACCGACTACATCTGTGTCGGCAAGGTGCACCCCGAGCGTGTCGCGGCCATCGTGAAGGGCATCGCCGAGGGCTGTGTCCTCGCGGGCTGCGCACTGGTCGGCGGCGAGACGGCCGAGCACCCCGGCCTGCTGGGACCCGACGACTTCGACGTCGCGGGCGCCGGTACGGGCGTGGTCGAGGCCGACCGGCTGCTGGGCCCGGACCGCATCCGTAAGGGTGACGCGGTGATCGCCATGGCGTCGTCCGGTCTTCACTCCAACGGGTACTCGCTCGTGCGCCACGTGTTCTTCGACCGGGCCGACTGGGCACTGGACCGCCAGGTCGAGGAGTTCGGAAGGACGCTCGGCGAGGAGCTCCTGGAGCCCACCAGGATCTACTCCCTGGACTGCCTGGCACTGACCCGCACGACCGAGGTGCACGGCTTCAGCCACGTCACCGGCGGTGGTCTGGCCAACAACCTGGCCCGGGTGATCCCGGACGGGCTGCACGCCACGGTCGACCGCTCCACCTGGACGCCCGGCGCCGTCTTCGACCTGGTCGGCACGACCGGTCAGGTCGAGCAGCTGGAACTGGAGAAGACGCTCAACATGGGCGTCGGCATGATCGCGGTCGTCCCGGCCGACTCGGTGGACGCGGCTCTGACGACGCTGGCGGACCGGGGCGTCGATTCCTGGGTGGCCGGCGAGATCACCGAGCGCGGCGACCACGCCACGGGCGCCGAGCTGACCGGAAGTTACGCACGGTAGGACGCCATGACCGCCGGTCCGGCACACCACCGGACCGGCGCGACGGGCGCCGCCGCCCGGCGGGCCGGACGCGGGGACTGCCCGCCCCACCGCACCGGAACAGCACAGAACCCGGTCCGGGCAGGCCCGGACCGGGTTGATGTGTCAGCGCGAGGTCAAGCGCCGCGGCGCTGTGACGACGGACCGGACTGGCCGTCCTCGTCCGCGTCCTCGTCGTCGTTGTACAGATCCGCGTACTGTGCGTACGGGTCATCTTCCTCGTCGTCATCCTCGAACGGCTCGGCGTTCGGTGGTTGACTCGAAGGCGATGCGCCCAGCTCATTGGCCAGACGCGACAGGTCAGTCCCGCCGCTGCTGTACTTCAGCTGGCGGGCGACCTTGGTCTGCTTGGCCTTTGCCCGGCCGCGCCCCATGGCTCGACCCCCTCGGTGACGGGGCTCGACGGCCCCAGAGTCTTGACACGCGTTCATGTTTCAGGACGGACTCCCGGCAGAGAGACCGCGCCCGTGGCTTTAACCGTACCTGCTTCCTCGGCCCTACGGTACGCCGCCCGCATCACGCGCCTCGGTGCAGGACCGTGGAGGACCCCGTCCTCGCTGGTCAGCCCCGATTTTAACCTCTTGTGGACGGCCGACCCGCCGACCGGCGTGAGTCTTGTCTCCCCTCGGCCCGCCGACCGTCCCACCGCCCGTGTGCGGGGCCCGCCCCACCGGGTACTGCTCATGGCCCGGTGGCGCGGACCCGGCTCCGGGGTGACGTGTCAGTGACGACGGGCGTCCGCCATCCGCTGCTCGGCGATCCGGTCGGCCGCCGCAGCCGGCGGGATGCCATCCGCCTTCGCACGCGCGAATATGGCCAGCGTGGTGTCGAAGATCTTCGTGGCCTTCGCCTTGCACCGGTCGAAGTCGAAACCGTGGAGCTCGTCGGCGACCTGGATCACGCCACCGGCGTTCACCACGTAGTCCGGTGCGTACAGAACCGATCGGTCGGCAAGGTCCTTCTCGATGCCCGGGTGCGCGAGCTGGTTGTTGGCCGCGCCGCAGACCACCTTCGCGGTGAGCACGGGAACGCTGTCGTCGTTCAGCGCGCCGCCGAGCGCGCACGGGGCGTAGATGTCGAGCCCCTCGGTACGGATGAGGGCGTCCGTGTCCACGGCGACGGAGACCTCGGGGTGCAGATCGGTGATCCGGCGTACGGACTCCTCGCGCACGTCCGTCACCACGACCTCGGCGCCGTCGCTCAGCAGGTGCTCGACGAGGTGGCGGCCGACCTTGCCCACGCCGGCGACACCGACCCTGCGGCCGCGCAGCGTGGGGTCGCCCCACAGGTGCTGCGCGGAGGCCCGCATGCCCTGGAAGACGCCGAAGGCGGTGAGGACGGAGGAGTCGCCCGCGCCGCCGTTCTCGGGGGAACGGCCGGTGGTCCAGCGGCACTCGCGGGCGACGACGTCCATGTCGGCGACGTAGGTGCCGACATCACAGGCGGTCACATAGCGCCCGCCGAGCGAGGCGACGAACCGCCCGTAGGCCAGCAGCAGTTCCTCGGACTTGATGCGGTCCGGATCGCCGATGATGACGGCCTTGCCGCCGCCGTGGCCGAGGCCGGCCATGGCGTTCTTGTACGACATCCCGCGCGACAGGTTCAGCGCGTCCGCGACGGCCTCCTCCTCGGAGGCGTACGGATAGAAGCGGGTCCCGCCGAGGGCCGGGCCCAGGGCGGTGGAGTGGAGGGCGATGACGGCCTTGAGGCCGCTGGCACGGTCCTGGCAGATGACGACTTGCTCGTGGCCACCCTGGTCCGAACGGAACAGGGTGCGCAGCACATCCACAGGTACGCCGGTCACATCGGTCACGGTGGTGACTCCCAAGTACGAAGCGGCGGAAAGACCCTCCTGAAGGTGGGGAGGGTCCCGGACCGGCCGGTGCCGGCCGGTCCGACTGGGCAAGAGCGTAAGTCCTCGGGACGCGTGGAGCTGGTCTCCTGACCGGGATCTTCCCCCGGTGGAGTACCGGCGTGACACGATTCGCCGCATGTCGGTGGTGTCTTCGGTGCTCGTCCCTTACGCGTCCTACCTGCGGGTGTACGAGCCGCTCGCCGCCTTCGGCGAACCCGAACGGGGGCACTGGACGCGTTACGCCAGGCGCTCCGACCTCCCCACCGCCCAGGACGAACTGCGCCGCTCGCTGGCCGGCCTGGTCCCCACCCCGCCGGTGGCGGTACCGGTGCACGAGAGCGGGGATGCCTTCGTCGCGGTGGTCGACGGGGCGATCTGTGTCTGTCCGTGGCGGACCCGGATGCGGGGCTGGCTGGCCCTGAGCGAACTGGGGGGTCTGTTTCCGGCCACAGTGCTGGACGCGATGCTGCCCCCGGTGGTGCGGGGGCAGGCGGCGGCGGACCACGAGCGGTGGGCCGAGCGGAATCCGGATGCCCGTCCGTGGATCCGGACCACGGTGTGGCACGTGCCGGTGCGCTGGTTCGTCCTGTTCGACGACGAGGAGCGGGAATGCGTGACCGCCGGTGCCGCCGGCGTGGAGGGGGGCCGGTTGCTGCGTTACCGGACCCCGATGGTGCAGGCACGGCGCCGGCTGGCGCGGGCGCTGCGGACGCTGCGGGAGACCGTCGACGAGGGCCCGCTGACCGAAGGGCTCGTGGAAGTGGGGCGCTGGCTGGAGGAGTTCCATCCACGGGCCATGGTCGAGCTGGACTACGGCGGCCTGGTCCACGCGCTGAGTGCCGAGCAGCTCACCGCGGACCGGTCGGCCGCGGATGTGGCCGAGGGCCTCGCGGCGCTGCGCTCCGGGGACGGCGACGCGGCGGGTGCCGCGTACGGCCGTCTCGCCGACCGCTGGCGTGCGGTGCGTGACCTACAATCCTCCAACTAGCCCGAAGCGGTGTGAACAGGAACGCAATGCCGCATAGAGGTGCTATCCGCAGGGAAGAGACATCCTGTGAGGTGTCCGACATCCACGGGCGCCGAGAGAGCCCGGCGGAGGTGAACGGAGATGCCCTGAGAGAAACTGACGGCCCGTGAACCCGCGTCGAGTGTGACGCGTGTGACAAGTGGGGCAGGGGAATCGTCCACGAGGGCCGGGACCTACGTCCTGAACCGGGCCTTTGCCTCAAGCGTGACGGACAGCACTAACGGGGCCCTTGCGCCCTTCCCTACTCCTCATGCCAAAATAGGACAAGGAGTCCGGGGAGGACTCTGTCCGTCCAACTATGGGCGGAATGCTCAGCATTGCACGCTATGGGGGTTCTGTTGACTTCTGGCGGCTCCTGGTTGTCCTGTGACTGATCGTCACTGAGGCGTGACTGTCCGCTATGGCATGGTCCATCGGCTTCCGTCGCTGATGAACACCTGGGAGGGCAATTCCATCGGTTTGGCCGACGTGGCTGGACGGATGGTGTAGTTGTAGTGCCGAAGACAAGCCGTTCGTCCTATAACCGACTCGGCCCGCGTCCGCCATTTCGGGCAACGCGGGTCAAGGTGCAGAATTTAGAGGAAAGAACCGAGATGGTTCGGTTCTCCCGAGGAGGCCGCTCATGACCGCTCGCACCCCTGATGCCGAGCCGCTGCTGACCCCGGCTGAGGTCGCCACGATGTTCCGCGTGGACCCGAAGACGGTCACCCGTTGGGCAAAGGCTGGCAAGCTCACGTCCATCCGCACGCTCGGTGGGCATCGCCGGTACCGCGAGGCAGAGGTCCGCGCACTGCTGGCGGGTATCCCGCAGCAGCGCAGCGAGGCCTGACACACCCCTGTCGCCGCAGGCACAACAGGGCGCCGACGGGTCCCCCAACCCCCGGTGTCCCCACTCATAGCTCCACACGACGGGTGCCCGCCCCAACGGGCACCACACCTGTGACATGTGGGTGCGTCGTTCGATCGCGCTGGACTCCGCCGGGTCCAGCGCGATTTTTTTGTGCCCGAACGGTCCGCGGGGCTGCCCGAACCTGCCGACGGGTCGGTTTGCGGAGAAGGCGCGTGCGACTGTGGGCGGGCCTGTTCGGTGCTGTTCGCCCGGGTCCCGGGCGTCGTGGGGCAGCTCGTGTGGAACGGTCCGGGATGTACTTCGACAGCAGTGCAATTGCACATATTAAATTCATCAGTTGTAGGAAGTGCGTAAAGTACCCCGCGCACAAAACTGATTGAGTGACTCCCGTCACACCGATGCGGCCCTGCCGGCCACGAGCCCGCCGTCGTGCGGGGACGGCCGGCCGCGGCGGATGGTCATGTCGCAGAAGAACCCTCGTCACCGGAGCGGTCTTCGGGGAGGTGCCGGGGGCGGTCCGCACCGTTCCCGCTCGCGCCCTTCTCCTCGTCCCCGTCGTCGTCGGGTCCGGGCCCGGACGGGGGAGCCGCCCCGGCGCCCCTCCTGGGGCCCCCGGCGGGGTTCTCCGGGGCTGACGGCCGCTCGGATGCGTTGCCGGGCCTCTGGAGTGCGTACGGCGCCCGCGGAGCCGTCAGGGGCTCCATGGCGAGCCGCAGGAGCCGGTGGCAGACCGGACAGTGCCGGGTGAGGTGGCGGTAGGCGGAGGCGGCCGCCAGGTGGGCGCGCAGCAGTGCGCGGATCTCGTGCCGTTCCGTGGGCGCGGGCATGCGTGCGGCCTCCCGGTGGACCCGGCCACCCCGCGTCGGGAAAAGCAGGGGGTGGACTCCGTCCTACGGAGTTACCCGCGGCGGGCGCCGGCGTCAAGACGCACGGAAGCCCGGATCCAGGGGATCCGGGCTTCCGTCTACTGCGGTCCTGACGGGATTTGAACCCGCGGCCTCCACCTTGACAGGGTGGCGAGCACTCCAAACTGCTCCACAGGACCAGGTTTTCGCTGCCTGCCTTGCGGCCTGCTGCGAAGACAGACTGTACACGTGGACCGTGGGCCAGGTCGAACTCACTCAGCGTACGGGCTCCGTCACCCCTCCGCGGAGGGCCGGTTCACGGGGCGGCCGCGTCGATCGCCTTCACGATCCGCTTGTCCGAGACGGGCTGGGCGGTGCCCAGGGCATGCGCGAAATAGCTCACCCGCAGCTCCTCGATCATCCAGCGGATGTCCAGGACCTCCTGGGGCACGGGCCGCCCCTTGGGCAGCTGTTCGAGCAGCCAGGCGTACTCGTCCTGCATCTCGTGGACCTTCTCCATGCGCGTGGTGTCGCGCTGGACGTTCGTCGGCATCTGCTGAAGCCGGCGGTCCTCGGCGACCAGGTAGCGCATCAGGTCGGGCAGCCTGCGCAGCCCGGTCGCGGTGACGAACCCGGGCGGCACGAGGCGGGCCAGGTGGTCCCGTACGTCCGTGACGTTGTTGATCAGCACCAGGCTGTTCGTCGACTTCAGCCGGCGCTCGCAGGCCTGCCAGGCGGCCAGGATCTGCTGCACCTGGCCGATCGTGCGGACGGTGAGGTCCACGAGGTCCGCGCGCACCTTGTCGTACAGCTTCCGGAACGACGCCTCGTCCCACGCGGGGCCGCCGTGCGCGGCGATCAGCCGGTCGGCCGCCGCCGTCGCGCAGTCCTCGAAGAGCGCCTGGACGGAACCGTGCGGATTGCGGGACAGCGCCAGCTTCTGCTGGTTGGTGAGCTTGTCCGAGGCGAACTTGGCCGGGTGCACCGGGATGTTCAGCAGGATCAGCTTCCGGGTGCCGCGCCACATCGCCTGCTGCTGCTCGGCCTCCGTGTCGAAGAGCCGTACGGCCACACTCCCGCCCTGGTCGACGAGCGCGGGGTAGGCCTTCACGGGCTGACCCGCCCGGCGGGTCTCGAAGACGCGGTCCAGCGTGCCGATCGTCCAGTCGGTGAGCCCCGAACGCTCGATGGACTCGCCGGAGGGCCCCGCGGTGGCCGCGGCGGCCTTGGAGAGGGCCTGGCGGGCCTTGGGGCGCAGCTGGATCTTCAGCGCCTCCAGGTCCTTGTCCTCGGCGACCTCGCGGCGCCGCTCGTCGGTGATCCGGAAGGTGATCTTCAGGTGGTCCGGCACCCGGGACAGGTCGAAGTCGTCCGCCGTCACGGGGACGCCGACCATGCGCTGGAGTTCACGGGCGAGCGTGAGCGGCAGGGGCTCCTGCAGGGGGACGGCACGGTCCAGGAACTTCGTCGCGTAGTCCGGGGCGGGGACGTAGTGCCGGCGGATCGGCTTGGGCAGCGAGCGGATCAGCTCGGTGACCACCTCTTCGCGCAGGCCCGGAATCTGCCAGTCGAAGCCCTCGGAGGTGACCTGGTTGAGCACCTGGAGCGGGATGTGGACCGTCACACCGTCGGCGTCCGCCCCCGGTTCGAACTGGTAGGTCACCCGGAATTTGAGCTTCCCCTGCCGCCAGGAGTCCGGGTAGTCGTCCTTGGTGACGGCCCCGGCCTTCTCGTTGATGAGCATCGAGCGCTCGAAGTCCAGCGCGTCCGGCTCGTCACGGCGCTTGTGCTTCCACCAGGAGTCGAAGTGCGCCCCGGAAACGATGTGTTCCGGGATCCGCCGGTCGTAGAAGTCGAAGAGCGTCTCGTCGTCCACGAGGATGTCGCGGCGCCGCGCGCGGTGCTCCAGCTCCTCCACTTCACCCAGCAGCTTGCGGTTGTCATGGAAGAACTGGTGGTGTGTACGCCAGTCACCCTCGACCAGGGCGTTGCGGATGAACAGATCGCGCGACGCCTCCTGGTCGATACGGCCGAAATTGATCTTGCGCTGGGCGACGATGGGCACCCCGTAGAGCGTGACCCGCTCGTACGCCATCACCGCGGCCTGGTCCTTCTCCCAGTGCGGCTCGCTGTAGGTGCGCTTCAGCAGGTGCTGGGCGAGTGGCTCGATCCACTCCGGCTCGACCTTCGCGTTGACCCGCGCCCACAGCCGGGACGTCTCCACCAGCTCGGCCGACATCACGAAACGCGGCTGCTTCTTGAACAGCGCGGAACCGGGGAAGATCGCGAACTTGGCGTTCCGGGCGCCCACGTACTCGTTCTTCTCGGTGTCCTTCAGCCCGATGTGCGACAGCAGCCCCGCCAGCAGCGAGGTGTGCACCGACTGCTCCGGCGCGTCCTGTTCGTCGGTCTCGATGCCCATCTGCTTGGCGACCGTCCGCAGCTGGGCGTAGATGTCCTGCCACTCGCGGATCCGCAGGAAGTTCAGGTACTCCTGCTTGCACATCCGGCGGAAGCTGGAGGAGCCGCGCTCCTTCTGCTGCTCCCGGATGTAGCGCCACAGATTCAGGAACGCCAGGAAGTCGGACGTCTCGTCCTTGAAGCGGGCGTGGTGCTGATCGGCCTGGGTCTGCTTCTCGGAGGGGCGCTCGCGCGGGTCCTGGATGGAGAGCGCCGCAGCGATGACCATGACCTCGCGGGCGCAGCCGTTCTTCTCGGCCTCGATGACCATGCGGGCCAGCCGCGGGTCGACGGGCAGCTGGGAGAGCTTGCGGCCGAGCGGCGTGAGGCGCTTCTTCGGGTCCTTCTCCGCCGGGTCGAGCGCGCCCAGTTCCTGGAGCAGCTGGATGCCGTCGCGGATGTTGCGGTGGTCCGGCGGGTCGATGAAGGGGAACTTCTCGATGTCGCCGAGGCCGGCCGCGGTCATCTGGAGGATCACGGAGGCCAGGTTGGTCCGCAGGATCTCGGGATCGGTGAACTCAGGACGCGTGAGGAAGTCGTCCTCGGAGTACAGCCGGATGCAGATGCCGTCCGACGTACGCCCGCAGCGGCCCTTGCGCTGGTTGGCGCTGGCCTGGGAGATCCGCTCGATCGGCAGCCGCTGGACCTTGGTGCGGTGGCTGTAGCGGGAGATGCGGGCGTTGCCCGGGTCGATGACGTACTTGATGCCGGGGACGGTCAGCGAGGTCTCCGCGACGTTCGTGGCGAGGACGATGCGGCGTCCGGTGTGACGCTGGAACACCCGGTGCTGCTCGGCGTGCGAGAGGCGCGCGTAGAGGGGGAGCACCTCGGTGTGCCTGAGGTTGCGTTTGTTCAGCGCGTCCGCCGTGTCGCGGATCTCCCGCTCCCCGGAGAGGAAGACCAGGACGTCACCCGGGGCCTCGTGGTCCAGCTCGTCGACGGCGTCGCAGATCGCGGTGATCTGGTCGCGGTCGGAGTCCTCGCTGTCGTCCTCCAGGAGGGGGCGGTAGCGCACCTCGACCGGATACGTACGTCCGCTGACCTCGACGATCGGCGCCTGGCCGAAGTGCTCGGCGAAGCGCTCCGGGTCGATGGTCGCCGAGGTGATGACGATCTTCAGATCGGGGCGCCTGGGCAGCAGCCGGGCCAGATAGCCCAGCAGGAAGTCGATGTTCAGCGACCGCTCGTGCGCCTCGTCGATGATGATCGTGTCGTAGGCGAGGAGCTCGCGGTCCGTCTGGATCTCGGCCAGCAGGATGCCGTCCGTCATCAGCTTCACGAAGGTCGCGTCGGGATTCACCTGGTCGGTGAAGCGCACCTTCCAGCCGACGGCCTCGCCGAGCGGGGTCTTCAGCTCGTCCGCGATCCGCTCGGCGACCGTGCGCGCCGCGATCCGGCGGGGCTGGGTGTGACCGATCATGCCCTGGACACCGCGCCCCAGCTCCATGCAGATCTTGGGGATCTGGGTGGTCTTGCCCGAGCCGGTCTCGCCCGCGACGATCACGACCTGGTGGTCGCGTATCGCCTCCAGGATCTCGTCCTTCTTCTGGCTGACCGGCAACTGCTCCGGGTACGACAGGGCGGGCATCCGCGCGGCGCGCCCTGCGAGCCGCTCGGCTGCCTTCCCGGCCTCGGCCGCGATCTCGTCCAGCACGGACTGACGGGCCTCGGGCTTACGGATGCGGCGGGCGCCCTCGAGCCGCCGGCCGAGCCGGTGTGCGTCGCGGAGCGAGAGCTGCCCGAGCTGGGACTGGAGATCGGCGAAGGAAGTAGACATACGGACCCCAGGATCTCACCCGGGCGCGAGGACTGGCGAACGTATTTCGTCCGGGCCGTGTCACACCGCTCCCGGGAGGCTCCGCCGGGGCGGCGCTGACGGTTCCGGCCGACGTGGTGCTGCTCGGACGGGCCGCGCAGGCGGCAGCATGACGGCGGAGGGGGCGCGGTACGACGAAAGGCCCCGTCCGGGGGACGGGGCCTTTCGGGTGGTGGCTGGGGCCGGGATCGAACCGGCGACCTATCGCTTTTCAGGCGATCGCTCGTACCAACTGAGCTACCCAGCCACGCAGCTCATACGGGCTGCAGCGGTCCTGACGGGATTTGAACCCGCGGCCTCCACCTTGACAGGGTGGCGAGCACTCCAAACTGCTCCACAGGACCTAGCTAATGTGCGAGACAAGTCTCGCACACGGTTAAGCGTGCCCCCAACGGGATTCGAACCCGAAACTGTTACCTGGCTGACCTGCAGGTATGTAAAAGAGTCGTGCAATGATCCCAGTTTCCGTCTCTCTCGATCGCTCTCGATCGGCCCCGGTCTGGGTGCGGTGCTGACATGCCAGCACTGCGTCTGAGTCGTTGCCCAAGCAACCTTGAGCGGTTCTCCGCGCCGTCAGAGATCGTCGTGTGACAATGGCCCACCCTGGTGAGCTGTTCCACAACGCGCTACGCCGGACGTACGGACACGTACTACGACAGCGATCTCCCGGGCGAGCGGTGAGCCGGGATGAGGCCGGGGCTGATCCGGTGACGTGTCAAGCACTGCAAGGTCGGCGTCCCGCGGACGACCCTGAGGTTTCTGGTGCCGCCTTCTTCGAAGCGCTCCCAGACGGCCGCCTTGCACCCTCGCGCCACGCGCGAGTCCAATATGGGAGGGACGAGGGAGCGGCAGTGCGTCGGGGGAAAGCGGTAAGATCAGGATGAAAGTGACCTTTTAGTTCTCTGTGGAAGCGGGGTCGTTCTCCCCCCCGGCCGTATAGCGACCCGTTGCCGTAGCCCAGGCGATGACCTCGCGCTTGTCCCAAATATCGCCCGAGCGTAGACGTCGCACTGGCATAGGGAACTGCGGATGCCGCGCCTTCCAGACGTTGATCGTGTTCGCGTCGACGCCGAGTAGCTCTCCAATCTCCGCAGGGCCTACAAGGTTCACGGCGAGGTCCCGCAGGCTGCTCTCGACTCTATTCGACACGCCCTGAGCCTACGATCTCCGGACTGAGTCTCGGGACATCGGATCGGGAACGCGACATGTTGGCGCTGTGGCTCGATCTCCCGTCGGAGATGTCTTACACTGATGGAATGTCGGTACCTAGTGCGATCCTGTCTGCTGTGCATGACGAAGACTTCAACCAAGACAACCCCCTGTACGGCTCGGGCAAGCGCGAGAGCGGTACCTCGTGGACGGTCCTCAAAGGCGATAGCAAGGAGGTTGCTAGCACCCTCGCGCCCGGTTCGATCAACTGTGTGATCACCAGCCCTCCTTACTACTGGCAGCGTGACTACGAGGTCGACGGCCAGTTTGGGCTCGAGCCCACTATTGACGGCTACGTCGACAACCTCCGCGAGACGTTCGCAGCGATAAAGCCGGCGCTCACCGACGATGGCGTCGTCTTCCTTAATCTCGGTGACACCTATTACAGCGCGAAGGGCCGCCCCCACGGCAAGGACGAGAAGCACCGCAGCCGTCGTCTGCCAGGCCTCCGCGCTGTGGATGGCCCCGGGCTCGGGCTCCCTCGCAAGTCGCTGATCGGGATCCCGTGGCGTGTCGCGCTGGCGATGCAGGCGGACGGTTGGACGCTGCGGAGCACCATCATTTGGGTCCGGAAGTCCGCGATCCCTGAGCCGACGAGCAAGGACCGCCCCTGGCGCAAGTACGAGCACGTCTTCCTGTTCTCCAAATCGCCTCGCTATTTCTTCGATCGTGAGGGCCTCGGTGGCGAGGAGGACGTGTGGTTCATCGAGCCGGATCGCAGGTCGCTCGCCCGTGGCACACATTTCGCCCCATACCCGCGCGCACTGGTTGAGCGCTGTATCGCGGCAGGCTGCCCGGAGGGCGGCACCGTCCTCGATCCGTTCGTGGGCGGCGGGACCACCATGTACGTCGCCGACGAGATGGGGCGGTCATCGGTGGGGATCGAGCTCAACCCGGACTTCTGTGAGCTCATCTCGGAGAACATGGAGAAACTCGGCAAGCCGGCCGGCTGATCCGTCCGTGTGGGGGAGGCTCTCCAAGTACGGTGTGCCTATGCCTTACGTGCCTGCTCATCTCCTCCTCGCGGCTGTCAACGCCATCGAGGGGGCCCACGCCCTAACTGTTGTGACGTTGCCGGCGCTTCTCCGCGAAGCGAAGCACCAGAACGTCGACCCCACGACCGATCAGGTCCCGTACGGCGGCGGTGTTGAGGAGCAATATCTCAAGGACTTCTACGAGCTGCCTGGGGCTCCCGACCCGCACCGTCCGTACCGCGCGATTTGGAGTGACGACACTCCTTGGCAGACGCGGAAGTTCACCGGCGGTGGCCTCCAGCGGCAGCGCGGCCAGCGCGCGGGCCGCGGCAAGGTGCTGGTCCAGCGCAAGCCTGCCCAGACTGGGCTGCCGGGGGACGTCTGGGGTCTCATGCCCAGCGCTGGTGCAGACCTGCTAGCGGAGACGAAGAAGCCCGTTCGGCTGATCGATCTGGCGCTCTGGATAGGCCGTGACGTCGACACCTCGACGATCGACCCCGCCATCCTTGCCGCCGCGAACCTCGGTCCCGCCCCTGAGGACATCGACAAGCTCGACGCCTGGTTCAAGCACGAGTTCAAGCCAGACCGCGGCGACCTAATCGGGACGATCTTCACGGACGATGTCCCGGCTGAGTACCGATCCGTCGCGTTCGCAGCCGATCCCGTGTCCGACGAGACCTACCAGCAGCTTGGGGTCCTACCGCCGGCTCCGAGCGTCACCGACGACCTGTCGACGGTCATCGGCACGCTCGAAAGCCGAGTAGAGGCGAAGGGCTTCCAGCTCCCGCCGGGGCTTGTGGGCCGCGTCGTGACAGCGTGGCTCCGCGGTGACCTGGTCGTGTTGGTCGGCCAGCCTGGCACCGGCAAGACCCTGTTCGCCACCCTGCTGGGCAACGCGATGGAGCGGGAGTTCGACCTGGACGCGCCCCTGATGATCCCGGTGCGGGCCGACTTCGACGAGGCTGAGCTGATCGGGTACGAGCGCCTCGACGGGACGGTCCACCTCCAGGACTTCGCCCGCGAGATTCTGCTCGACGATGCGCCACTGGAAGCCCGCGTCGTCATCTTCGAGGAGTTCAACCTGGCCTCGGTGGAGACCTATTTGTCCGCGGTGCTCGTCGCTACCCAGGAGCGCGAGAGGATCGTTCGACTGCCGGACGGGGAAGTTGCCAGCCTGCCCATCGACACGTTCGTCATAGCGACCTGCAACTCTTTCCGCGACGAGCCCGAAACTCGTACTCGTGTCAGCTCGCCGACCAAGCGGAGATCGACCACCATCACGATGCCAAACGTCCTCGGCGACCGATATGAGGACGACCCCGGCACCGCCGTGGCCGGAGCAGTCCAGACCCTGATCGCCAACGAGCGTGAGCGCGTCGAGGGTCGGCAGAGCGCCGGCCACGCGTCGCAGTTCGACTCCCTCCGGCTCACTGCCCTTCGCTCGGTGTCCGATTTCGGGGACTTCAGCCCCGAGGCCCAGCAGGCCCTCGTAGCCGTGTCTAACGCCGTCCTCGACACGACGAGCGGGCGGTCGTGGTTCACGCTTGGGATCCTCCGCGACGTCGTGATGGCGCTCGTAATGTCCGAGCGGGACGCGCATGCCGAGCTCACAGCTCTGGGGAACGCTGTCGCGGACAAGATCGTGCACCAACTCCGGGGTGCCCACTCCGACGCTCAGCCGCTCCTCGAGGCCTCGGCGGCCCTGCCCAACGCGGAGGAGATCGGCCGCCTGATTGACCAGACGATGTCGGGTCCTTCCGACGAGCTCCTGCCCCTCCTCTGAGCCGTCCCTAAAGGTACGGGGGCGACTGCAGGCGGTCTAGGACCAGGCTCATCGCCTGGTCAAGGCCATCGTTCGGATCGACGACCGGCACCTCGATCACGCTCTGGCCATGGTCGGAGATCACCCTCGTGTCGCTCCCCGCACCCGGGTAGAGGATCGTGACCGAGGAGAGCCCGTAGAGGCTTTGGTAGGCGGCGACCTCCTTCCGGCTGTCTTCCGAGGCGTGGCCGTCGCTGCCGACCCTGTATTTGGCGTCGAGTACGGCGACCTTCCCCGTTGCCCGCTCGTGGAGCAGCAGATCAGGCCTCGACGCGTCGGGCACTGGGGTCTGAGCCCGCCATGAGGCGACGACGTTGACGGGGGGAACCGCGTCGTAGTAGAGGTCGAACTTGGGTCCCGTGAATGCAAGAGGGGCGGCCCCGAACGCCCCGGACGTCTGTGCGAGCCCGAGCACCGAAGCGACCCGGTGCGCCGCGTAGGCCTGGTAGATTCGGTCGGCACTCTCGATGTAGCTGTACCGGCGTGCCGGGTCCACGCTCGCGGCCCATCCGAACCCGCTGGCCGTCCGCGTGAGGTCAAAGACCTTGATGTAGCTGCGGTCAGTGAACTCGGGCCCTTCACGCGGCAGCGCCAGCGCACTGGGCCTCAGCCGGAGTTTGACGGCGAGCGGCTGGGTGGAGAGGCGTCCGACGCGCTCGCGCCACAGCCGGCACCGGGCCTTCGGCACAGCAGGGAGCTGCGCGCGCATCAGCTCGGACAACATCTGGTGGAGGAGACCCAGCAGATGCACCGCGCGCCGGTTGGCCACTGTGTCCACAGTGCGCTGACGGCGGCGGGCGACCACTCGAGCAGGGTTGTAAGCGCGCCCCGCGACGGTCAGTAGACCGCCTTCCTGCTCGACCACGTTCCGCTGGGGGTCGGACCTAAGGAATCGCATCGTAGGGACCGTCAGAACGGAGCTCCCGCCGCGGCGGCTCAGCACGTGGATTGAGGCGTCATTGGTCCTCGGGGCGGCGAGGACGCCTTCGATGGCGTTCAACGCCTCGTCCGCGTTCGCGTCAAACCAGCCGTAGACGACGTGTGGGTCCAGAAAGCCGCTGCCGTCCGAGAACAGGGCCTGCCCGGTCCAGCCGGTGCCCAGGTGTTCGAGGTGGCTCAACATTCGCGTGATGCCCTCGAGCCGCAGCTTGTGGTCCTCGGTGGCGAACCAAAACACCTGGCCGTTGATCTCGACTCGGTGGAAGCCCGTCGACCTTGTGTAGTCGAGTGCGAGGACGCCCGTGGTGCCCGCAGAGAGCCGACGGTCGACGCCGTCGACCCGAATCCTGCGGCCGGCATGGCCAATCACGCTCAGGACGATCGGCCCAGAAGCTACCGTTACCGCCTGGTCCTGCAGCTCGACCTCGCCAGATCGGGCAATGACAGACACTCGCAACCGGGTCGTGGCAGGTTCAGGATTCGAGGTCACACTTCCAGGCTACGTCGTCGGCGACGTCACTATTGGCTAAAGGGTGCTGAAGAAGGCTCCGGATTGGGCATTTTGCCTGTACGGGTGGGGCGTTGCGGGCTGAGCCGGTATGGGTTGAGACGTTCACGGACTTGCGTATGGATCGGTTCGTGAAGCTGGTGAAGGTGGTCTGTGAACGGGGCGGGAACGGTCCGGGCAGCGGGTTGCGCATGCGGAGCAGCACGGGTTCCGCGCGGGAGCGGCGGGGCTCGACGCTCCGTAACCGGGGCATCCCGGTGCTGACGTGTCAGCACATGAAGCATCCGAGACTGATAGCAGTCGGAGGCATCTCTTTGCTGGGACGCACGACGAGAACGTCCCAGACAGCGTGCCGTCCGGGACGTTCAGGGAAGTGGCTGGGGCCGGGATCGAACCGGCGACCTATCGCTTTTCAGGCGATCGCTCGTACCAACTGAGCTACCCAGCCACGCAGCTCATACGGGCTGCAGCGGTCCTGACGGGATTTGAACCCGCGGCCTCCACCTTGACAGGGTGGCGAGCACTCCAAACTGCTCCACAGGACCTAGCTAATGTGCGAGACAAGTCTCGCACACGGTTAAGCGTGCCCCCAACGGGATTCGAACCCGTGCTACCGCCTTGAAAGGGCGGCGTCCTGGGCCACTAGACGATGAGGGCTAAGGGCCCACCTGCGCGCTTTCCAGCGCGTCGGGGACGTGAGAAGCATATGGGATGCGGGGAGGTATCGCCAAAACGGTTTACGGAGAGGCCGTCGGGGCGCTCGGGGAAGGGGAGGGACTCTTCAGGTTCTCCTCGGGGAGATGACGGCTGACCTCGGCCGTCGTCAGGCCGAGACCTCCGAGGGTGATCTCGTCCCAGGCCTGCAGATGCCGGGTGGGGCGGTCCAGGTAGAGCACCGAGGCACGCACCTTCTCGGGCTTCTCGTTCTGCACGGCGCGCAGCCCGCCACCGCCCGTGGACCCCTCGACCTTGAGCCGCGTGCCCAGCGGCAGCAGTTCGTTCACCCGGTGGTGCACATGGCCGGCCAGGACGAGCGGAACCGTTCCGTCTGTTTCCCGCGCCGCGTTCGGGTCGTGCGCCACCGCGATGTCCACCGGGGTGCCCGCCCGCTTCTGGTCACGCAGTGCCGAGGCGAGGCGCATGCCGGCGAGCCGCTCGGAGGCCTTGCCGCCGGTGGGGAGCGAGCGGTCCGGGGTGAACTGCGGGTCCCCGGTGCCGGCGATCCGCAGCCCGGCCACGTCCACGGCACTGCCCTCGTCCAGGACGTGTGCGTTCCTGAGCTTCTTCAGATGTGCCTGGGTCTGCCGGGAATCGTGGTTGCCCCTCACCCACACGTAGGGCGCGCCGAGATCGCTGACGGGATCCAGGAAGCCGTTCTCCGCGGCCGTGCCGTGGTCCATCGTGTCGCCGGAGTCGATGATCACGTCGATCTCGTACTGCTCGACGAGCGAGCTGATGATGTGCCAGGCGGCGGGGTTGAGATGGATGTCGGAGACGTGCAGGACCCGGATGGTCGCGGGGTCCGGCCGGTACACGGGGAGCGTGGACGTGGCGTCGTACAGCTTGGTGACGTTGGTGACGAGCCGGGCCAGTTCCTGCTGGTAGACATCGAATTCGGTGACGATCGAGCGCGCGTCACCGACGACCGAGGGGGCGCTGGAGAGCAGCCCGGAGAATTTCGGCTCCAGGACGGACTTCGGGTTCCAGGTGGCGTAGGCGCTGACGCCCGAGGCGGCCAGCAGCGCCAGGGCGAGGCCTCCGGCGGCCAGGGCGCGGCGCGGGCGCCGGTAGACGACCAGGCCGAGAGCGGTGGCGCCGGAGACCACGGCCACGCCGGAGCGGACAGCCAGTTCCCGGGTGCCGGAGGCAACGTCGCCGGTGACCTCGTCCTGGAGGCCGGAGAGGCGTTCGGGGTGCTTGACCAGGGCCTGCGAGCGCGCCGGGTCCAGCTGGTCGACGTCCACGTCCAGGCGGACCGGGGCGTGGTGGGAGTCGAGCTCCAGGGCGCCGAGCGGCGACACGTTGATCTTGGTGCCGCCGCTCACCGAGGGCCGCAGGGTCATGGTGGTGTCCATGGGCCCCACGGGCACACGCACACTGCCGACGACCAGCAGCCCGAGCCAGGCGCCCAGCACGACCACGGCCAGCAGGCCGAGCCCGCGTTTCCAGGGGTGTGCCGCGGGGACGGGGCCGCCCGCGGGAGCGGCGGTGTGCGGGCGGGAGCGGCGGAGGCGGCGGACACGGGCGGCTGCGGCGTGGAACGGGCGTGCCATTGGGCGCTCATGCCCCGGCGGGGCGGCGGACATGCGGGAGGACGGGGACGTGTGGGCCGGGCGGGTGGCCGGGGGCGGGGAGCGGCCCGCCCGTTCCGGCCCGGCGTACGTGACAATGGCGGTGTGCTGGAGATGACGCGCGAGGAGTTCGAAGAGCTGGTGAGCCTGGCTCTTGACCGGGTCCCGCCGGAGCTGATGCGGCTGATGGACAACGTCGCGGTGTTCGTGGAGGAGGAACCGGAGGACCCGGAGGACCGGGAGCTGCTCGGACTCTACGAGGGCACCCCCCTCACCGAGCGCGGCGAGTGGTACGCGGGAGTGCTGCCGGACCGGATCACCATCTACCGGGGGCCGACCCTGCGGATGTGCGAGACCCGCGAGGACGTGGTCGCCGAGACCGAGATCACCGTCGTCCACGAGATCGCCCACCACTTCGGCATCGACGACGAGCGGCTGCACGAGCTGGGTTACGGATGAGCACCCAGAGCCCTCCGCCCGGGCGGCCGCCCGTCGATCCGGACGCCGGCCTCTCCGTGCCCGCGCAGCGCGCCGGGACGCGTGGCGCCGGCACGTGGCCGGTCCTGGGGGCGATCGCGGCGGGCGGCGCACTGG
>Ga0196960_10000080_pt1 | contig 38049 bp, 35 predicted proteins | sample S3v_5metaG_FD_183187 | JGI IMG/M metagenome (GOLD analysis project Ga0196960, IMG submission 183187) | Soil microbial communities from Anza Borrego desert, Southern California, United States - S3+v_5 | ecosystem: Environmental > Terrestrial > Soil > Desert | place: USA: California | collected...
CCGATCTCAAGGGCCTCTGCCAAGAGGCGGCGATGGCGGCGATGGCCCGCACCTCCGGCGCCGAGGGACAGACGCCTGCGGTCCACCACGAGGACTTCGAGGAGGCCCTGCGCCGCCTCCGCGGCGGCCGGCAGCCCGCTGTCGCCGGGCTCTCCTAGCTTCCTCGAGGGAGCTGTTCGTGCTTCGTGGCGAAGCGCCCGGATGTTGACGAAAACTCTATATATGAATAGTCTAAGAGGGCGATGTCAGTTGTCAGCATCAGCACCCTCATTGCATGCCCCGTAGAACTCATCCCGAACGACCCTTCGTAACGGCGCTGGGCCGCGCCATCCGGGAGCTCCGTGTAGAGCGCAAGCTGAGTCAGGACGCCCTTGGACAGAGGGCGGGGATACATCCCACCTGGATCTCTCAGATCGAGACGGGGAGGGTGAACCCGACTTTCGCGAACCTCGCTCTGATCAGCAAGGGCCTCGAGATGAGGCTGTCGGAAGTGATCCTCCTGGCGGAAGAACTGAAACGGTGACACCACCTCCGGGATCTATCAGGGGAGAGCTGAACGACGCCCTCATCGGCGGGATCCGCAAGCGCGGCTCGGATGCGGTGGGGCTGGTGATCATGGGGATGGCCAGGCTCCTCATCGGGGCGGCGACGCTTGGCGTGCTGCTCGCCGTCGGCGCGGTCTTCGGCTACGACATGACGGCAGCCCACCTCGCCGGCGCTACGGCCGTCGCCGGCTTGGTCGGCTGGCTGACCGGAGGCAGCGCTAGCGGCGCGGTGCGGTGACGCTGCGCTCGCGCAGCTTGCGCACCGCGTAGACCAGGGCGATCGCGCAGATCACCGCGAGGAGAAAGCCACCACCCTCCTCCTCGTCGAAGACGTAGTAGCCGATCAGGCCCGCGATCAGCGAGGCGGAGATGCCGAGGAGGATCGTCTGAACGATGCTCATCGGGTCGCGGCCGGGCAGCAGCAGGCGGCCGAGCGCGCCGACGACGAGGCCCGACAGGGCCAGCAGGATGATGTAGAGGATGATGTCCATGGCGGCAGGTATTCCCGCCAAGTGGGTAGAGGAAACCCGTGGCCACCGCCATCGGCACCGGAGAGAGGCTGAAGAACCGCTACCTGCTCGAGCGCACGCTCGGACGGGGCGGGATGGCCGCGGTCTGGCTCGGGCACGACGAGGTGCTCGACCGGCAGGTCGCGGTCAAGGTGCTCTCGGACACGATCGCCTCCGACCCCGGCTTCGTCGCCCGCTTCCGGCGCGAGGCGCGGACGGCGGCCGGGCTCTCGCACCCCAACCTGGTCGGCGTCTACGACTTCTCCGAAGAAGGCGAACGGCCCTACCTGGTGATGCAGTTCGTCCCCGGCGAGAACCTGGCCTCGCGGCTGGAGCGGGGGGAGCGGGTCGACTGCGACAAGCTGGCGCGGGAACTGCTGGACGCGCTCGCCCACATCCACCAGGTGGGGATCCTCCACCGCGACATCAAGCCGGCGAACATCGTCATCGAACCGAGCGGCACCGCGAAGCTGATCGACTTCGGGATCGCCCTGCCGCGCGACGCCACCGCGCTGACCAGCACCGGCCTCGTCCTCGGCACCGAGCGCTACGCGGCGCCGGAGGTGATGGAAGGCAAGCCGGCGACCGAGCGCTCCGACCTCTACTCCTGCGGCCTGGTCCTGAAGTCCTGCGAAGGCCAGTGCTCACGCGCGCTCGGGGGGCTGGTCGGGGAGATGACGAGCAAGGACCCGCGCGGCCGCCCGCTCTCCGCCCGCGAAGCCCTCGAACAGCTGGAGCGACCGGACACGGTCGACGAGCAGCCGACGGAGGTCTTCCAGGTGTCGCCGCCGCCACCGCCGTCCCCGCCTCCTGCTCCTCCGTCCCGACCCCCTTCCCACGAGCGCGCCGACGCGAGCGGCGACGGCAGCGGCAGTCGCAAGACCGCGGTCGCCGCGGTCCTCGGTCTGCTCGCCGCGCTCGCGGTCGTGGCGCTGGTCGCCCTCAACAGCGGCGGCGACGAGGAGGGCGGCAACGCCGGCGGGAAAACGGCGCAGGCGAAACAGGCCAAGGAGCAGGACAGCCAACCCGCCGACAACGGCGGCGCGGCGGCTCCCGCTCCCGCCCCCGAAGAAGAGGAGCCGAGCGAAACCGAAGCGGCGGAAAGCAGCGAACCGGTGGAAAGCACCGAAGAACCGACGACCGCGCCGGTGGCCGAAGGCGAAGACCCCGCCCGCGGCGCCGCCCTCAACGAAGAAGGCTTCGGGCTGATCCAAGCGGGCGAATACGAAGCCGCCGTGCCGGTGCTCGAAGAAGCCGTCGCCTCCTTCCCCGAAGGCAGCGAAGACATCAACTACGCCTACGCGCTCTTCAACCTCGGCAACGCGCTGCGGCTCAGCGGCCGGCCCGCAGAGGCGATCCCGGTCCTCGAACGGCGCCTGGAAATCCCCGACCAGGAAGCCGAGGTGCGCGAAGAGCTGGAAGCCGCCGAAGCCGAAGCCGGTTAAGAGCGCGCCGCGCCGCGGCCGACCGCCCTCGCGATCCGCTCCACCGCCTCTTCGACCAGCGCCGGCGAGGTGCCGAGGTTGAGCCGGGCGAACCCGGCCCCCTGCGGGCCGAACTGCGGCCCCGGGCTGAGGGCCAGCCGCCCCCGCTCGAGGATCGGCTGCGAGGGGTCGGGGCCGAGGTCCAGCGCGCGGAAGTCGAGCCAGGCGAGGTAGCCGGCCTGCGGCGTCCGGTAGCCGACCTCGGGCAGGCGCGCGGCGAGCAACTCGGCCAGCAGCTCGCGGTTGTGGTCGAGCACGGCGAGAACGTCGTCGAGCCAGGCGCCTCCCTCGCGGAAGGCGGCGACCGAGCCGATCGCCCCGAGGTGGCCACAGTGGGTGGCGCTGACCGGCAGCCGCTCGACCACGGCGGCGGCCTGCGCCGAGGCGGTGACGATCTCCGCGCAGCGCAGCCCCGCCAGATTGAACGCCTTCGAGGCCGACCAGAAGGCGATCCCGTGCGCCGCGGCCGCCTCGGAGACCGTGAGGAAGGGGACGTGCTCCGCCCCCGGCAGGGTCAGCGAGGCGTGGATCTCGTCGGCCAGCACCCAGGCGCCGTGCCGCGCCGCCGAGTCGGCGAGCGCGCTCAGCTGCTCCCGGGTCGGGACGCTGCCGGCGGGGTTGTGGGGACTGCAGAGGATCAGCGCCACCGCGCCGGTCGCGAACTCGCGGTCGATCGCCTCGAGGTCGAGCTCCCCGTCGAGGAGCGGCGCTTCGGTCAGCTCGCAGCCGGCCTCCTCGATCACCGCGAAGAAGGGGTGGTAGACGGGCGTGTTGAGGACGACGCGGTCGCCGGGCTCGGCGATCGCCTGCAGCACCGCGGTGATCGCGCCGACGACGTCGGGGCTGGGGGAGACCGAGGCCGACTCGACCTCCCAGCCGTGGCGACTCGCGGCGAACTCGGCGAAGGCGGCGCCCAGCTCCCCCGGGTCCGGATAGCCCGTGTCGTCGGCGTCGATCGCCTCCCGCAACGCCCGCTTCACCGGCTCGGCCAGCGGAAAGTCCATCTCGGCGACCCAGGCCGGCAGCACGTCGCCGGGGTATCGGGTCCACTTGGCGCTGCGGCGGCGGCGCAACTGCTCGACGGAGAGCTCGGTCAAGGCGGGGGAGAGGCTCAAGCGCCCGAGTATCGCCTGCGGCCCCTCTCGCTGCCGATCTCCCTATCGGACACGAACGATCTATGCGAACATATGTTCGTGTTGACCATCGCGAGAGACCGCCCCCTTGAACCGGGTCCTCGCCGGCGACACGGCCATCACTTGAGCCCACCTCTATGGACGCGGGGGCGGGAGGCGCATTCCCTTCCGTAGATGCCTCGCCGCGACGAACCCCAGATCGGGCTCAGCAAGGCCATCCGCCAGCTCCGCCTGGAGGACCACCTCAGCCAGGAAGCGCTGGGGCTGCGCGCCGACATCCACCCGACCTGGATCTCGCACCTGGAGTCCGGCCGCGTCAACCCGACCTGGGGCAACGTCCGCCGGATCGCGAAAGGGCTCCGCGTCCCGCTGCCGGAGCTGGCCGCCCTGGCCGAGGACCTCGAGCTCGAATACGAGACCGCCCCCCGGCCGGAGAACGGCAACGGAGGGCGGTAGAGGCAGAGAAACAGCCTCGGGGTGGTTGCGCCGAACTCTATACCCGGCCGTTCCCGAAGCAGTTCCCGAGCGGCTCCCCCCGCCCCGACCGGCCGCTGGGATAGGCTGCCGCCCGTGCTCCGTCCGCTGAAGAAGAAGCTCCTGCCGGCGCTCCTCCTGCCGGCGCTGCTCCTGGTCGCCGGCTGCGGCGAGTCCGAGGACTCCACGACGGCCGCCACGGCCGAGTCCTGCAAGCCGGGTCAGCTGCCGACCCGGCAGCAGGGCGTGCTGACGGTCGCCACCGACAAACCGGCCTACCCGCCCTACTTCGAAGACAACGACCCGACCAACGGCGAAGGGTTCGAGAGCGCGGTCGCCTACGCGGTCGCCGACCAGCTCGGCTATCCGGCCTCGAAAGTGGAGTGGACGGTGGAACCGTTCAACTCCTCCTACGCGCCGGGCCCGAAGGACTTCGACTTCGACGTCAACCAGATCTCGATCACCCCGGTGCGCGAAAAAGCCGTCGACTTCTCCGCCCCCTACTACACGGCCAACCAGGCGGTGGTGGTGCTGAAGGACTCCGAGGCGGCCGGCGCGAAATCGCTCGCCGACCTCCAGGACGCGAAGATCGGCGTCCAGATCGGCACCAGCAGCCTCGAGGCGGCCAACGAGGAAATCCAGCCGGCCGAGGATCCGCAGGTCTTCAACGGCTCCAACGACGTCGTCACCGCGCTGAAGAACGGCCAGGTCGAAGCGGTCGTCGTCGACCTGCCGACTGCGCTCTACCTGACCGCGGTGCAGGTGCCGGAGGCGACCGTCGTCGGCCAGTTCAGCGCTCCGGGTGGCGACCAGTGGGGCGCCCTGCTGGAGAAGGACTCGGCGCTGACGCCCTGCGTCTCCGAAGCGGTCGAAGAGCTGCGCGACTCCGGTGAGCTGCAGAAGATCACCAACCGCTGGATGAGCCAGGCCGCCGGAGCTCCCGTACTGCGCTGACCGCGCCCGCCGCCACCAGCGATCGCCGCCGTGCCCGCGAGCAGGCGAGGCGCCGTCAGGCGAGGCGGGGGCAGGCGATCGCGGCGCTCTCCACCGTTGTCGTCCTCGGCGGCCTCGCGGCGCTGATCCTCACCAGCCCCGGCTGGCCGGAAGTCCGCGAGACCTTCTTCAACCGCGGGGTCTTCGAAAGCTCCTTCCCGGAAGTGCTGGACGGCTTCTGGCTCGACGTGAAGCTGTTCGTGATCGTCGAGGCGGCGGTGCTGGTGGTCGGGCTGGCGCTGGCGGTGCTGCGGAGCAGCCGGGCGCCGGCGCTCTTCCCGCTGCGGCTCCTGACCACCGTCTACGTCGACGTCTTCCGCGGGATCCCGACGATCCTGCTCGTCTACCTGGTCGGCTTCGGCATCCCCGCCCTGCAGCTGACCGGCCTCCCGACCGATCCGGTGGTACTCGGCGGCATCGCCCTCGGCCTCTCCTACAGCGCCTACGTGACCGAGGTCTTCCGGGCCGGGATCAGCTCCGTTCACAAAGGGCAGCGGGACGCGGCGCTGGCCGTCGGCCTGACCGAGGGACAGGCGCTGCGCCACGTGATCCTGCCCCAGGCGGTGCGGCGGGTGGCGCCGCCGCTCCTGAACGACTTCGTCGCCCTGCAGAAGGACGTCGCCCTGATCTCGATCATCGGCCCGCAGGAGGCGTTCCGGATCGCCCAGATCATCCAGGGGGAAACCTTCAACTACACGCCGCTGATCGCCGCCGCCCTGCTCTACCTCTGCGTGACGATCCCGCTCGCCCGCGTGGTCGAGCGGATGGGCGGCGGCCCGGAGGGGACGGTGCGATGAGCACGCCCGGCGCCCCCGTGCTCGAGGTCCGCGGCGTCACCAAGGCCTTCGGCGAGCGCCAGGTCCTGCGCGGGATCGACCTCACCGTCCGCGAGCACGAAGCGGTGGCGCTGATCGGCGCCTCGGGCTCGGGCAAGTCGACCCTGCTGCGCTGCATCGACCTGCTCGAGGAGATCGACGACGGCGACATCTTCCTCGACGGCGAGGTGATCACCGACCCCGGCGTCGAGGCGGTCGGCGTCCGCCGCCGCCTCGGGCTCGTCTTCCAGGCCTACAACCTCTTCCCGCACCTGACGGCGCTGGAGAACGTCGTCCTCGGCGAGCGCCGCGCCCACGGCATCCCCCGCGCCGAGGCCGAAGAGCGGGGGAGGGCGCTGCTGGCGCGCTTCGGGCTCGCCGGCCGCGAGGACGACCGCCCCGACGGCCTCTCCGGCGGCCAGCAGCAGCGGGTGGCGATCGCCCGCGCCTTCGCCGGCCGCCCCCGGGCGCTGCTGCTCGACGAGGTCACCAGCGCCCTGGACCCGGAGCTGGTCGGCGAGGTGCTGGAGGCGGTGCGGGACCTGAAGGCGGAGGGGATGACGATGGTGATCGCCACCCACGAGATGAGCTTCGCCCGCGAAGTCGCCGACGAGGTAGCTTTCCTCCACGAAGGGCGGATCGTCGAGCAGGGTCCTCCGGCCCGCGTCCTGGACTCGCCGCAGCGCGAGGAGACGCGCCGCTTCCTCCGCCGCTTCCAGGGGATTGATCAAAAGATTTGACGAGAGCGGGGCGTTGCGGGTATGCTGCCGCCGCGCTTGAGCAATCAGGGAAGCTGCTCAAGGGCAGGGAACATAGCTAGCACCCGTGCCTTAATCGGTTAAAGGGTCGGCGTTGTAAGCCGAAGATCCGGGTTCGAGCCCCGGCGGGTGCATTTCGAACAAATCGAGCAACCACGTTCGGAATCACAGCTATGGGCGAGAACATCTTCAACAGCTTCGACAGGGCCGCCGCCGGAGAGGGCGGCAGGGCGCTGTGGGCGGCGCGGGCGCCGTACCGGCCGGAGCCGGACTTCGACCTGATGCTGATCCCGCGGCTGCCGAAGGGGACCGACTGGCGCGAGGACGCCGGCGCCCAGGAGGCGCTCGACCGGATCGAGGCCGAGCCGTGGGTCGCCTCCGTCGACCGCGAGGGCAAGCAGCCCCGGCTGAAGCTCTCCGACGAGTGGATCGAAGCGCAGGGCGAGGCGATCAGCTCCGGGTCCGGCGACGACTTCGCCGACATGGCCGCCGGCAACAGGTACGCGGTCTACTTCTGGGGCGCCAACACGACCAAGGCGCTGCACATCGGCCACCTCCGCAACCTCGCGGTCGGCGCCGCGATCGCCGGGGCGCTGAAGCAGGCCGGCGCCAGGGTCGAGAACCGCAGCCTGATCTGCGACGTCGGCCGCAGCATGGGCGAGGCGATGGCCGGCGTCGCCACCCGCGTCGGCGAGGACGCCCGCCCCGACGGCAGCCAGAAGAGCGACCACTTCGTCGGCTTCTGCTACGCCGACTACGTCACCAACAGCCGCAACGGCGGCGGCGACGACGGCGCCGAGGACTCGGTCGCCCGCGAGTCCTCGATGTACAACGACAAGGCCGACGAGATGATGATGCGGGTCCTCTCCGGCGACCAACAGGCGCTCGAACTGTGGTCGAAGACGCGCTCCTGGGTGATCTCCGGCCAGCGCAAGACCCTCGCCCGCCTCGGCATCGCCTTCGACAAGGTGATCTTCGAGTCCGACTACCTGCCCGAGGTCGCCGAGTTCATGAACAAGGGCCTGGCCGAGGGGACGCTGACCAAGCGCTGGGGCGACGACATGGTCATGTACCAGACCGAACGCGAGGAGCTGGAAGAGATGCCGCTGGTCCGCTCCGACGGCCTCCCGACCCAGCACATGCGCGCGCTCGCCTACTGGGCCGCGGCCGACGAACTCGACGACGTGATCTCGATGCAGGTCTGCGGCAACGAGTGGGTCGCCCACGTCACCTGCCGCCGCAAGCTGATCGACGAGCTCGGGATCAGCAACGGCAACGGCAACGGCAGCGCCCGCGGCGGCGGCCCGCCGACCTACGACATCTTCCACGGCATGGTCGCCCGCGACAACGAATCGATCAGCTCCAGCAAGGAAGGGGCGCTGCTGATCGACGACCTGGTCGAGTGGCTGGAGGAGGAGCTGACGCAGAACCCCGAGCTGGCGGAGGAGATGGAGCGCCACCCGCACCCCGAGACGGTGCCCGCCCAGATCGCGCTCGGCTACTTCCTCCTGCAGCCGACGACCAAGCAGGTCAACTTCGGCCGCGAGAAACTGCTGGTGGAAGGCAAAGGCAGCCTCGGCTGGGACCTGGCGCGCGCCCAGGCCCACCACGCCTCCACCGAGCTGCAGGGCGAGCGGCCCGCCGACGATCCCGACTACCGCTTCGCGGTGGTCCAGTCCGAGCACTACCGGGTGCACCTGCGCAGCGCCGTCGAGGAGTTCGACGTCGCGCCGCTCTCCAAGTACCTCTCGCACTTCGCGCGCTGGTACCGGGAAGGCGAGCGGACGCCGGAGGTCGAGGGGATCGTCCAGCCGGTGATCGAGCAAGGACTACGGGGACTGGGGCTGGAGGGGGCCGGATGAAAACGCTGTTGGTCGACAACCACGATTCCTACACCTACAACGTGTTCCACCTGCTGGCCGCGGCCTCGGGCGAGGAACCGATGGTGGTCAACAACGACGCGGTCAGTTGGCGGGTCCTGACAAGGATGGACTTCGACGCGATCGTGCTCTCGCCGGGGCCGGGCCACCCGTCCCGCTGGCACGACTTCGGCGTCTGCCGCGACATCCTCCGCTACAGCGAAATCCCCGTCTTCGGGATCTGCCTCGGCCACCAGGGGATCGGCAACCTGCTCGAGGGCGGCGTCAACCGGGCGCCGATGGCGATGCACGGCCGCCGCAGCCGCGTCCGCCACGAGGGCACCGGCCTGTTCAAGGACGTGCCGCAGGACTTCTCCGTGGTCCGCTACCACTCGCTGGCGATCACCGACCCGGTCGGCCCCGAAGGCCGCGAGGTCGCCTGGTCCCACGACGGCGTCGTGATGGGGGTCGAGCACAAGACCCGGCCGATCTGGGGCGTCCAGTTCCACCCCGAGTCGATCTCGACCGAGTACGGGCTGAAGATCGCCGAGAACTTCTACGAGCTGGCGGCGCAGCACCGGCCCTCGTCCAGCCGCCCCGCCGGCCGGGGCACGATCGCCCCGCGCAGGGCCGAGCCGGCGCCGGAGGCGCGCAAGGAGCGTAGCGGCGAGCTGGAGCTGCGGATGCGGACGCTGGAGGGCGAAGCGCCGACCGAGTACGTCTACGAAGAGCTCTTCGCCGACCACGATCCCTCCTTCTGGCTCGACAGCGCCGACGCCCCGACCTGGCTCGCCCAGTGCTCCTACATGGGCGCCACCGCCGGCCCCGACCGCTGCTTCGTCACCTACGACGTCGACGCGACCGAGGTCTCGGTCCACCGCGGCGGCATCGACACCGTCGAGCACAAGTCGATCTTCGACTTCCTCGACCGCGAGCTGAAGCGGATCGAGGTCGATCCGCCCGAGGGCATCGACCGCGGCCTCGTCGGCGGCTACGTCGGCTACCTCGGCTACGAGCTGAAGGCCGACTGCGGCGCGACCAACGTCCACAGCTCCGACATGCCCGACGCGGCGCTGATGCTCGCCAACCGCGTCGTCGCCGTCGACCACACCAAGGACAAGACCTACCTCTTCGCCCTCTGCCGCGGCGAGGACCCGGAGGCCGAGGCCTGGCTCGACGCCGCCGAAGCGGTGGTGAAGCAGGCGATCGCCGAGCCGCCGGCGGAGCGGCCGCTGGCGCCGCCGAGCGACCCCGGCGCCCACGTCACCTTCCACTCCGGCCGCGGCCGCGAGCGCTACCTCCACGACATCGCCAGGTCGAAGGCCGAAATGCTGGCCGGCGAGTCCTACGAGGTCTGCCTCACCGACCAGTTCTCGACCGACGCAAGCCCGGAGCCGTTCGAGCTCTACCGGCAGCTGCGCCGCAGCAACCCCTCGCCGTTCGCGGCCTTCCTGCGCTTCGGCGACTACGCCGTCGTCAGCTCCTCGCCCGAGCGCTTCCTCTCGGTCGACCGCGACCGCCAGGTGATGGCGCGGCCGATCAAGGGAACCGTCTCCCGCACCTCCGACCCGGACGAGAACGCGGCCCGGCGCGAAGCGCTCGAAGCCGACGAAAAGACCTACGCCGAGCACCTGATGATCGTCGACCTGCTGCGCAACGACCTCGGGATCGTCTGCGACGTCGAGAGCGTCGAGGTGCCGCACCTGATGGTGGTCGAGGGCTACGCGACCGTCTACCAGATGGTCTCGACGATCGTGGGCCGGCTCGAGCAGGAGCGCAGCGCGGTCGAGTGCGTCCGCGCCTGCTTCCCCGGCGGCTCGATGACCGGTGCCCCGAAGGAGCGGACGATGGAGATCATCGACGAGCTCGAGAAGGAGGCGCGCGGGGTCTACTCGGGCTCGATCGGCTACTTCGGGGCCGACGGCAGCACCGACCTCAACATCGTCATCCGCACGATCGTGATGCGGCCCGGGCGGACGACGATCGGCGCCGGCGGCGCGATCGTCATGCAGTCCGATCCGGTCGAGGAGTACGACGAGATCCTGCTCAAGGCGAGGGCGCCGATGGCGGCGATCGCCAGGACCGTCACCGGCAGCGGCGCCTCCGACTCCTGGAGCGTCGAGCTGGAGCCGGTCGCCAGGCACGCGGAGGCGGCGTGACCGAGCCGGTGGCGACCGAGACCACGGTTCGCGAGGCGGGGGCCGCAGACGTCGAGGGGGTTGCGATCGCGGTCGAGAGCCTCCTGCTCGAGCTCGGCGGCCGCCGGCCCGAGCGAACCGATCTCGAAGCTGAGGTCCGCGCCCTTCTGGACGATCCGGAGGGGGGCTCGGTGCTGATCGCGGACGCCGACGGGCAGACCGTCGGCGTCTTGAGCGCCAGCTGGCAGCGGGCAATCCACGTTCCCGGCGTCTACGCGACGATCCAGGACCTCTGGGTCGACGAGGACTGGCGCAGTCGCGGAGTCGGGGCGGAACTGGTCGAGGCGATCGCGTCCCAGGCGCGAGCGCGCGGTGTCAGCCGGCTCGAGGTCGGCCTCCCGCGCGAGACCTTCGCGGCGATCGCTTCGACCGAGTCCTTCTACCGCCGCAACGGCTTCGAGCACCTCGGGCCGCGGATGCGGAGGCTGCTCGATGACCAGTGAGACGGTGGTGACGGAGCTGGTGATGGTCGAGCAGCGGCAGGGCAGCGACGACGCTGCCTTCTGGGTGCGGGAAGGCGACCGGCGGATCGAGGGGCAGGACAGCAACCTGCGCCTGGTCGAGCTGCGCAACGGGCTCGTCCGCCACTCGCGGGTGCGGCCGGTGGTGGCCGACGCCCCCGACGAGGAGGTCGAGCGGACGCTGGAAGCGCTGCACGAGGCCGACTACCTGCGGGCGCTGGCCGAGGTCTCCTCCGCCGAGCCGGTGGTGATGCCGGACTTCGCGCCGCCGGGCCTGGAGCCCGACATCCCCGTCAACGCCAACCTGATCGCCGCCGCGCGGGAGGGGATCCGCACCTCGATCACCGCCGCCGAGCATCTGCTGGAGGGCGCCCGCTACACCTACGCGGTCTGCCGCCCGCCCGGCCACCACGCCGGCCCCGCCTTCCACGCCGGCTACTGCTACCTCAACAACGCCGCCGCGGCGGTGCGGCGCCTCTCCGACGGCGGCCTGAAGCCGGTCGGCATCGTCGACCTCGACCTCCACTACCCGAACGGGACCTCGGCCCTGCTGGAGCGGATGGGCCCGGTCGCCGCCCTGCACTCGCTGCACGCGGCGCCGGTCACCAACCTGCCGCCGGGGACGCCGCTGCCGCGGATGGCCGGCGAACGCGCCGTCGCCTTCGCCGGCAGTCCCGACGAAGAGACCTACCTGCAGGAGGTCGCGCACTCGATCCACGACCTCTCCGAGATCGCCGAAGCGCTGGTCGTCTCGCTCGGCTACGACACCGTCGCCGGGGACCCGCACGGCGGCTGGAGCTTCCGGCCGGAGATCTTCGCCGAGGTAGGCCGCCTGCTGGCCCACTCCGGGCTGCCGGTCTGCGTGATCCAGGAGGGCGGCTACGCGCTGGGCGAGCTCGCCGCCTGCAGCCACGCCTTCGCCACCGGTCTGCTGGGAGGTGAGGAGCGATGAGCGCCGAGGGTCTCGAGCCCTTCCGTCGCCGCCTCGACGAGATCGACGACCAGATCGCGAAGCTGCTCGGCGAGCGCCTCGAGATCTGCCGCGAAGTCGCCGTTTACAAGAGCGAGCACGAGATCCCGATGATGCAGCCCGACCGGGTCAAGATCGTGCGCGAGCGCTACCTCTCCCGCGGCGCCGAACACGACCTGCCGGAGGAGTTCACCTCCGACCTCTTCGACCTGCTGATCTCGACCACCTGCCGGCTCGAGGACGAGCTGATGGACCGCCTCGCCGCCGAGAAGAACGGGGACGGGAGGAGGGACGCCGCGTGAGCAAGCTGCCCCCCGGCCCCCGGATGCCGCGCGCCCTGCAGGCGGTCGGCTGGACCCAGCGCCCGCTGCCGTGGCTGGAAAAGTGCCACCGCCGCTACGGCGACACCTTCACCCTGCGCATCCGCCACTACGGCGACTGGGTGCTCCTCTCCGATCCCGACGACGTGAAAAAGGTCTTCACCGCCGGGAGCGCGGTCGGCGTCGCCACCGCCAACCCGCTGCTGGGGCCGCTGCTCGGCCCGCGCTCGGTGATGCTGCTGGAAGAACCCGAGCACATGACCCGGCGCAAGCTGATGCTGCCCTCCTTCCACGGCAAGAGCGTCCAGGCCGACGCCGAGATGATGGCCCAGGTGGCGAAGCAGGAGATCTCGCGCTGGCCGGTGGGCGAGCCGTTCGTGCTCTGGCCGCGGATGCAGGACATCACCCTCGACGTCGTCATGCGGGCGGTCTTCGGCCCCGACTCGGAAACGCCGCGCCTGCAGCCGCTGCGCGACCGGCTGCGCGACCTCACGACCTGGATGAACGAACCGCGCAACCTGGCGATGCTCGCCGCCTTCGGCCCCGGCTGGGTTACCCGCAGCCGCGGCTACCGCGAGGCGATGGGCGCGGTCGAGGACGAGGTGATGGCCGAGGTGCGGCGGCGCAAGGCCGAACCCGAAGGCGGCGCGCCCGGCGTCGTCTCGATGCTGGTCCGGGCGCAGTACGAGGACGGCTCGCCGATGAGCGACAAGGACCTGCGCGACGAACTGGTGACGTTGCTCTCCGACGGGCCGACCTCGAGCACGCTCGCATGGACCTTCGAGCGGCTGCTGCGCAACCCCGACAAACTCGAGCTGCTGCGCCAGGACATCGTCGCCGGCGACGGCGCCTACCTCGACGCGGTCGTCAAGGAGACGCTGCGGCTGCGCCCGCCGGTCCCGGTCGTCGTCCGCACCCTGCTGGAGCCGATGCGGCTCGGCGGCTACGACCTGCCGGCGGGGACGACGGTCGCGCCCTGCATCCACCTGATCCACCGCGACGAGCGCCACTACTCCGAAGCGCACCGCTTCCTGCCCGAGCGCTTCGTCGGCAAACAGCCCGGGACCTACACCTGGATCCCCTTCGGCGGCGGCGTCCGCCGCTGCCTCGCCGCCAGCTACGCGGAAATGGAGATGAAGCGGGTGCTGCGGATCGTCTTGGAGACGACCGAGCTGCGGGCGGTCGAGTCGAGCGCCGAGCGGGCGCGCAAAAGCGCGATCTCCTTCGCCCCGGACCAGAAAGGGCTGGTGATCGCCGAACCGAGAGAGACCGAACCGGCCGGGCCGCGGCCGCCGGCCCTGGTCTGAGGAGCGCCGACGTGAGCGACAGCGACATCCTCATCGTCGGCGCGGGCGCCAAGGCCGCCGCGCTCGCCGCCAAGGTGCACACGATCAACACCCTGGGGCTGGGCGAGATCACGATGACCGTGGTCGAGAAAACCGAGCCCGCCGCCTCCTGGCTGGGGCGCAACGGGATGACCTCGGGCGAGGAGCCGCTGGCGATCCCGCCGATCAAGGACGTCGGCTTCCCGTACCAGAGCTCGCGCCAGTTCGGCGAGCTCGGCGACGAGATCGACGCAGCGCTGCTGCCGCTGAGCTGGCAGCGCTTCGCGATGGAGCGCCACGAGTACGCGTCCTGGGTCAACTCCGGCTCGCCGCCGGTGATGCACCGCGACTACGGCGAGTACCTCGGCTGGGTGCTGGAACGGGCGACCGAGGGGGTCAGCCTCTACGACGGCCGGGTGACCGAGGTCTCGGTCGCCGACGGCGGCGACCGCTGGCAGGTCGAGGTCGCCGAGCGCGGGCGGCCCGAGGACCCCGAGCGTCACACCGGCCGCGCCCTCGTCCTCACCGGCCCCGGCGTCCACCGCCACTTCCCCCACGACCCCGAGGTCGAGTCCCGCGTCTTCCACTGCGACAGCCGGCGCGAGGAATTCGCCCGGGTGCCGGAGGACGAGCCGGTGGAGATCGCGATCGTCGGCGGCGGGGAGAGCGCGCTCAGCGCCCTCGTCTTCCTCCGCGACCTGCGGCCCCAGGCGCGGCTGACGATCTACACCCCGACCCTGCCGCTGAGCCGCGGCGAGAGCTTCCTCGAGAACCGCGTCTTCGCCGACCCCGACAACGTCGACTGGGAACACCTCGACCTGCAGACGCGGCGCGACTTCGTCAAGCACTGCGACCGCGGTGTCTTCGACCAGACGGTGCTGGAGCGGATCGCCGACGACGACCACCTCTCCTTCGTCACCGGCCGCGCCGTCCACGTCTCGCTGACCGAGGACGGGGAGGGGGCGCTGCTCGAATACGAGAGCCCGGCCGAGGGTCCGCTCGCCCAGCGCTACGACTTCGTCATCAACTGCACCGGCTTCGACCTGCTGCGCCAGATCCGCGGCCTCTTCCCCGACGCCGTCCGCGACGAAGTCGAAGAACAGTGCGGCCCGCTCTGGGACGACTCGCCGCAGACCGAGATCCCGATCGGCCGCGGCCTGGAGCTGGAAGGGGTGCGGCCTCGGCTGCACGTCCCCGGCCTCGGCGGCTTGCGGCAAGGCCCCGGCTTCGCCAACCTCGGCAGCCTCGGCCTGCTCGCCAATCGGGTGCTGCAACCGCTGCTGGAAGAACTGGGCGTGCCCGTCGTGCCGAATTCCGCGAAGATGCAGGACAAGTCTCTATTACTCGACTAGGAGGACCGAGGATGCCGTCAGGGTTGAAGTCAAGTAGGACGTGGGCTGCGCTGCTGCTGTTGGTGGCGTTGGTCGCGCTCGGGGGCTGCGGGTCCTCCGACGACTCCGGCGACTCGGGCGGCGACGTGAAACTGACCGGCGACGCCTGGCCCAACCTCGACCAGGCCGGCACCCGCGAGGCGAAAGGCGAGATCAACCGCGACAACGCCGCCCAGCTGAAAGTCGCCTGGCGCCTGCCCTCGAAAGCGCAGAGCACCTACGGCGCCTACGCGGCCAGCCCGGTGATCGCCAACGGCGTCGTCTACATGCAGGACCTCGAATCCAGCGTGCAGGCGATCAACCTCGAAAGCGGCGAGGTGATCTGGACCTACGCGTCCGAATCGGCCACCCAGGGGCCGAACGGCGTCGTCGTCGCCGACGGCAAGGTCTTCGGCGCCACCGCCAGCGAAGCCTTCGCCCTCGACCAGGAAACCGGCAAAGAGCTGTGGTCGGTGCCGGTGGCGGAAAGCCCGCTGGCGATCGACATGGCGCCCGGCTACGAAGACGGCCTCGTCTACCTCTCGACCGTGCCGGTCAACGTCAACTCCGAATACCAGGGCGAAGCCGTCGGCACCCTCTGGGCCCTCGACGCCGAGAGCGGCAAAAAAGTCTGGCACTTCGACACCGTCCCCAAAGACCTCTGGGGCGACAAAAAAGAAAACGGTGGTGGCGGCCTCTGGTACCCGCCGACCTTCGACGGCAAAGGCTCCATGTACTTCGGGACCGGCAACCCGGCGCCGTTCCCCGGCACCGCGCAGAAACCGTGGGGCTCAAGCCGACCCGGCCCGAACCTCTACACCAACTCGATCGTGAAGCTGAACGCCAAAACCGGCAAGCTCGAGTGGTACTACCAGGCGACGCCGCACGACGTCTACGACTGGGACTTCCAGAACTCGCCGATCCTGGCGAAAGCGGGCGGGCGTGAAGTCGCGATCGGCTCCGGCAAGAACGGGTACGTCACCGCGGTCGACACCAAGAACGGCAAGGTCGTCTGGAGCACCGCGGTCGGCAAACACAACGGCCACGACAAAGACGGCCTCTACGCGATGCGCGGCGAATACTCGAAGATCAAGAAAGGCCAGGTCTTCCCCGGCACCCTCGGCGGCGTGATCACGCCGCCGGCGGCGAACGACACGACCGTGTTCGTGCCGATCGTCAACCACGCCCTGACCGTCTCGCCCAACCAGGAAATCGGCGAAGCCGGCGGCCTCGAAGGCGGCATGGTCGCGCTCGACATCAAAACCGGCAAGGTGAAGTGGGAGCAGGAATACCCGGCGGCGGCGTTCGGCTCCCCGGTGGTGATCAACGACGTCGTCTTCTTCGCCACCTTCGACGGCACCGTCCGCGGGCTCGCCGCCGACACCGGGGGCGAAGTCTGGTCGGCCAGTCTCCCGGCCGGCTCCAACAGCCCGGTGACGGCGAGCGGCGACACCCTGGTGGTGCCTGCGGGCATCGCCACCGCCGAAGGGCAGACGCCGCAGCTCGTCGCCTACCGCATCGGCGGCGGCGGCGAATAAGACGGGGGAGTGCAGCGGGCACGGTTAATGTGCCCGCTGCATGGCCACCAAGCGCAGCGCCGGCATCCTCCTCTTCCGTCGCACGGGGGAGGAGCCGGAGTTCCTCCTCGTCCACCCGGGCGGCCCCTTCTGGGCGCGCAAAGACGCCGGGGCCTGGTCGATCCCGAAGGGGCAGATAGAGAGCGAGGAGGAGCCGCGCGCCTGCGCGATCCGTGAGCTGGAAGAGGAGCTGGGGCCGGCGCCCGAGCTCGACCCCGGGGAGCTGATCGAGCTGGGGTCGATCCGCCAGCGGGCGGGGAAAACGGTCGAAGCCTGGGCGGCCGAGGAGGACTTCGACCCCGCGAGCCTCGACAGCAACACCTTCAGCATGGAATGGCCGCCACGCAGCGGCAGCCTGCAGGAGTTCCCGGAGGTCGACCGGGCCGAGTGGTTCGGCGAGGAGGCGGCGCGGGAGAAGATCCTCCCGGCGCAGGCCGAGTTCCTCGACCGGCTGCTGGAGCACCTGCGCGAAGCGGGCGGCTAGAGCGGGGCGCCTGAGCGGTTCGGCAGCGCCTGTTGAGTCAATAGCGTTAGCGTGCCGCCGGCGATCAGCAGGACGACGTTGACGGCGAGGACGAGGAGGGCGCCGAGCGCGTGGTCGATGCCGCCGGCGCCGAGGGCGACTCCGAGGTAGGCGGAGGCGGGGATCGTCGTCACCGAGATCGCGACCCCGACGGCGCTGCTGGCGCGGGTCTCGAACGAGAGCATCCCGGCGACGCCGGCGGCGAGCGCGATCAGGACCGTCGAGTAGTCGGTTGCGGCGAGGCTGCTGAGGCTGCTCTGCTCGACGTCGAAGCCGTCGGGGAGGAAGCCGGTCCATTTGAGCAGGGCGCCGACCGCCGCCGCGGTGACGGCGACGAGGCCGAGACCGAGCGTGAGCGTGGCGAAGGCGCGCCTGGCGAGGTCGCGGTTGCCGCCGACGAGGCCGACCGAGGTAGCGCAGATCGGCAGCAGGTCGGGGCTGACCGCCATCGCGCCGACGATCAGGATCGGGCTGCTGGTGATGACGCCGAGGGCGGCGATCACGCCGGCGACGCCGATCAACGCCAGGTAGCGGGCGAGCGGGCGCGAGTTGGCGCGCGCCTGCCCCATCACTTCGACCCAGGCGAACCCCTCGGCGCCGCCTTCGCCGTGGTCCTGGCGGTACTGCGGGGCGACCAGCTCGAGCCTGGTGAGGACGTAGTCGTCGATCCCGATCCCCAGCCTGTCGATCTCGGCGACCAGGCGGTCGGCGCAGCTCGGCTCGACGTCGGCGACGAAGACGTAGGAGGGGGAGCGCTTCGACTCGTCCTCGTGCCGGATCACCCGGCGGACCCCGCTGAGCCCGCGCAGCAGCTCGCTGAACTCGTCCGCCCGGTGGTGGGGGATGGAGGAGCGGAGCCTCAGCATCCCCTGGTCAAGAGACGAGCTTGAGGACCTTGAAGGAGCGGTCGCCTTTGGGGGTCTCGACGACGACGGTCGAGCCGACCTTGGCGTCCATCAACGCCCGGCCGATCGGGGACTCGGCCGAGAGCCGGCCCTCGGCCAGGTTCGCCTCGGTCGAGCCGACCAGGGTCCAGACGGCGGCCTCGCCTTTGGATTCGTCGAGCACTTCGGCGCTGCGGCCGAAGGAGAAGACGTCGCTGTCGAGCTCGGAGACCTCGACCACCACCGCGTTGCGCAGTCGTTCCTGCAGCCGCTTGATCCGCGTCTCCAGGTGCGCCTGGTCCTCTTTGGCGACGTGATACTCGGCGTTCTCCTTGAGGTCGCCCTCCTCGCGGGCGACCTTGATCCGCTCCGCCATCTTCAGCCGCGCCGGCCCTTCCAGCTCGGCCAGTTCGGCTTTCAGCTCCTCGATTCCGGCTTGGGTGATCGGCTCACCGGACTGCTCCTGCGGGCTCATGCATTGCAGCGTGGCAGATTCGTGAAGGTTCCGTGATCCTCCCGCCGCCGCTCAGCGCTGGGGGCGGGGGAGGGAGTCCCCGAGGATCAAGCGGGCCCGGTAGAAGAGCGCCTCGTCGGCGCCGCTCAGCGCCGACTCCCGGTTATCGGTCTGCGTGGTCCGGTTCTGCCCGGTCCCCGCCGGGTGCTCGTCCCGCACCAGACCCGTCAACCGCCCCCTCGATCGAAACGTCGTTCGTGCAACTGGCTTGCTCACTACATCTCCTTTACATATTTGTAGATCAACTAACTCAAGAATACCAGCGGCAGCGGAAGCAGGCGGTCCAGGGGGGAGAAAGATGCGCCCCTCGCGCCTTAGGTAGGAGTGGCCGTCGACCTGCTCTACAAAGTCGCCTACGACGAGGCGGTGCGAGCTTTGGCGGAGCAGCAGGAGGTCATCGAGAGCCTCCGCGGCCGAGCAGGTCTTCTCTTCTCGGCTGCGGCTGTCACCACCTCGTTCCTGGGAGCCCAAGCTCTCCGGGGCGGTGACTTGAACCTCGCTTCGTGGTCGGCGCTGCTCTGCTTCGTCGCCGTCGCCACCGCCTCCCTTGCCGCCCTATGGCCCCGGAAATGGGAGTTGACGGCTAATCCGCGCGATCTGATCGAGGCCTACATCGAGTCTCCCGAGGCGGGCCCGATCGAGGACCTGCATCGGGACCTCGCCCTCTACATGCACCACGCCTACTTGGATAACCGCAGGGGCCTCAACCAACTCGCAGTCGTGCTTCAGGTTGCCAGTGGCCTGCTGACCCTTGAGGTGGTTCTGTGGATCGTCGCCATCGCGGTGAGCTTCTAGGATCTCCTCATGGCGCAACCCGCGAAACCAACTTCAGGGCCGCAGCCGAAAGGGCCGAATCCGATGCTGGTGGACCCTGGCCTGACTTTCAGGGAAGCGGTGGAGCTCCTGACCCCGCGCTGGATCAGGCGCTTGTCCCGCAAGGGCCGCTCTAGCCGCTAACCGAGCCACGCCGAGACGTGGCGAGTTTGGGGCGGGGCGTCACCCGGCAAGAAGACGCCCCACCCCGTCGCCCTTCAGACGGCTGCAGTCAGTTCTGAGCCGTTGAAGCTTTTTGCCTGGATCGGGCGCAGGTAGGCGATCTGGCCCTCCCGCAGCTCGAGCCGTTGCAGCTCGGCGCGGGTCAGCTGCGCCCAGACCTCGGTCCCGTCGGAGAGCACGAGCTCGACGCGGACCTCGAAGCCGAGGGTGACGATCCGCTGCACCATGCCCTCCTGGGTGCGCTCGTCGGGATCCAGCACGACCTCCATGTCGTGCGGCCGGACGAAGTGCTCGCCGAGCCGGTTGACCTCGCCGACGAAGCTCATCACGAACTCGTTGGCGGGGTGCTCGTAGAGCTCGTCGGCGCTGCCGGACTGCTCGACCCGGCCCTGGTTCATCACTACCAGTTGCTCGGCGACGTCCATCGCCTCCTCCTGGTCGTGGGTGACGAAGATCGTCGTCACGTGCATCTCGTCGTGGAGCCGGCGCAGCCAGGTCCGCAGGTCTTTGCGCACCTTGGCGTCGAGCGCGCCGAAGGGCTCGTCGAGGAGCAGCACCTGCGGCTCCACCGCCAGCGCCCGCGCCAGCGCCATCCGCTGCCGCTGGCCGCCGGAGAGCTGGTCGGGGTAGCGCTCGGCCAGCCCGTCGAGCTGAACCAGGTTCAGCAGCTCGTGCACGCGGTCGTGGATCTTCGCCTTGTCCCACTTGCGGATCCGCAGCCCGAAGGCGACGTTGCCGAACACGGTCATGTGCTTGAAGGCGGCGTAGTGCTGGAAGACGAAGCCGACCTCGCGCTTCTGCGCGGGCGTCCGCGTCGCGTCCTTGCCGTTGATCACGACCGTGCCGCTGTCGAGCTCCTCGAGCCCGGCGATCGCCCGCAGCAGCGTCGACTTGCCGCTGCCGCTCGGGCCCAGCAGGGCCGTCAGCGATCCGTCCGGGACGTCGATGGAGACGTCGTCCAGCGCCTGGAAGTCACCGAAGCGCTTGCGCGCCCCCTCGACTGCGATTCCCATCAGGAACCCTCCTTGGTAGTTGATGCGGCAACGGGAACTTCGGTCCCGGCCGGGATAGGTGCGCTGCTGCTCTTCGCCCTTCGACTGCCGACGCTCATCAGCAGCAGCGTGGTCAGGGCGAGCAGGGCGAGGACGATCGCCCCCGCGTAGGCGGCTTCTTCGTTGAACTGCTCGAAGGCCCGGGCGACGAAGAGCGGCAGGGTCTCGGTCTCGCCGGTGATCCGGCCGGAGACGATCGTCACCGCCCCGAACTCGCCGAGCACCCGGGCGGTCGTGAGGACGATGCCGTAGGCGACGCCCCAGCGGATGGCGGGCAGGGTGACCCGCCAGAAGGTCTGCCAGCCGTTGGCCCCCAGGGTGGAGGCCGCCTGCTCCTGCTCGGTGCCGATCTCGTGCAGCACCGGCACCACCTCGCGGACCACGAAGGGCAGCGAGACAAAGATGCTGGCGAGGACCATCCCGGGCCATGAGAAGAGCACCTGGATGCCCCATTCGGTCAGGGTCGGCCCGAACCACCCGTCGTTGCCGTAGAGCAGGAAGAGCGAGAGGCCGACCACGATCGGCGAGACCGCGAAGGGGAGGTTGATGATGCCGTCGATCCACGCGTTGCCCCACCAGCGTCGCCGCACCAGCAGCAGCGCGCAGCCGACGCCGAAGATCGTGTTCAGCGGCACCGCCACCGCGACCATCAGCAGGGTGAGCTGGATCGAATGGATGGCCTCCGGGCTCGTCATCGCCTCCCAGGGAGCCGCCAAGCCGTTCTCGAAGGTCTTGTAGAAGATCATTCCCACGGGGGCGAGCAGCAGCAGGCCGAGATAGCCGAAGGCGAGGCTGCGAAGGCCCCACTTGGCGGGGGCGGAGGGGGTCATACGCCCTGCCCTCCCCACTGCGAGCGGCCGATGATGCGGTCAAGGAGGCTTTTGAAGCGACCTTTGTCACCGCGGTGGCGGCCGGACCTCGCGATCACGCTGACCAGGACCAGCATCAGCACCGAGAGCGCCAGCAGCACCACCGAGACGGCGGCGGCGCCGGGGATGTTCCCCGACTCGATCTGCGAGCGGATGAAGACCGAGGAGACCTCGGTCTCGAAGGGGATGTTGCCGGTGATCAGGATCAGCGAGCCGTACTCGCCGAGCGCCCGCGCGAAGGCGAGCATGACGCCGGCGACGATCCCCGGCAGGAGGTTGGGGAAGATGACGCGGCGGAAGGTGGTGAAGCCGCCGGCGCCCAGTGAGGTCGAGGCCTCCTCCATCTCCCGGTCCATCTCCATCAGCAGCGGCTGCACCGAGCGGACGACGAAAGGAAGGGTGATGAAGCAGAGCGCCATCACGACTGCCACTCTCGTCGCCGAGACGTCGAGGCCGATCGGGCTTTTCGAGCCGTAGAGGGTGAGCAGGGTGAGGCCGGCGACAATCGTCGGCAGCGCGAACGGGAGGTCGATCAGCGCGTTGACCGCGCCCTTGCCGGGGAAGTCGTCGCGGACGAGGACCCAGGCGATGATCGTGCCGAAGAAGGCGTTGATCGCGACGACGATCAGCGAGCAGATCACGGTCAGTTTCAGGGCGGCGACGGATTGCTCGCCGGTGACCGCTTTCCAGAAGCTGTCGAGGCCGTTGCTGAGCGAGGAGTCCACCACCGCCGCCAACGGCAGCAGCACCATCAGCGACAGGTAGAGGACGACCATGCCGCGGCCGAGGCCGGTGCCGAGCCCGGGCAGCCGGATGGCTGCCCGGGGCGCGACAGGGTCGGGGAGGTTTGCCGGGTGCGCCTCCATCAGCCGCTCGTGGAGACTCCGAGCTCCTTCTCGATCTCGGCTACGGAGCCGGTTTCGTCGTCGAAGAACTCGTCGTTGACTTTCTCCCAGCCGCCGAACTCGTCGATCGTGAACAGGTCATCGGGGGTCGGGAACTGTTTCGGGTCGACCAGTTTCGGATTGACCGGGCGGTAGCCGTTCTCGGCCCACAGCTGCTGACCCTCGTCGGACCAGATGAACTCGAGGAAGGCTTTGGCCGCCTCGGGCGCGTCTTTGGTGACCGCGATCGGGGTTTCGATCTGGATCGTGCTGGGCGGGATCACGTAGTCGACCTCTTCGCCCTCCTCCTGGGCCTTGATCGCCTCGTTCTCGTAGCCGAGGAGGACGTCGCCCTGGCCCTGGGTGAAGGCCGCGAGCGCGTCGCGGGCGCTTCCGGGCTGCACGACGGTCTTCTCGAGCACGGTCTTGACCGCGTCGAGGGCCTCCTGCTCGGACTTGCCCTGGTGGATCTGCGACCCGTAGATCGCCATGATGTTCCAGCGGGCGGCCCCGGAGCTGAACGGGTTCGGGGTGATGATCTCGACGTCCTCGGTCAGCAGGTCGTCGAGGCTTTTCAGCCCCTCGGGGTTGCCTTTGCGGACGGTCATGACGACGACCGAGTTCTGGGCGATCCCGTTGAATTTCTGTTTGTCCCAGTCGGGGGCGACGGCGCCGCTTTCGACGACGCGGATCATGTCGCCGCCCTGGGCGAAGTGAACGATCGATGCGGGTTGACCGGCCTCGACGGCGCGGCTCTGGTCCCCGGAGGCGCCGAAGGAGTTGCTGAAGCTGACGCCCGCGCCCTCGGGGGTCGCCTCGAAGCCCGGCTCGAGGGCTTCCTCGTAGACAGCCTCCGGGGTGGAGTAGCCGACGACGTCGATCTCGCCGCCGCCAGAGGCGCCGGTGGCGTCATCACCGCCGCCGCAACCGGCAACGAGCACGGCGAGGAGCAGGGCGAGAAGAGCGGCGGGGAGAGCCACCTTCGCGCTGCGGCGCCGGTTGTTCTGGGGGTTCCGCATCTAGGTTGTTCCTTCCTAAGTTGAGTGACTTACTTTCTTGAGCGACTTACTTATCAATTGCCGGTGGCGCGGCACCCTAGCACAAAGTCGATCAGGAAAGTAAGGAATCCCGATCAGGATTCAGGGAATCGCTCTGGAAGCCGTCCCGCGAGGGTGTATAGGCTGGGCGCGATGAGCGTCGACGCCGTCCGCACGCCGGACGAGCTGCTGGAAGGGCTGCCGGACTACCCGTTCGAGTCGCGCTACCGCGAGGTCGACGGACTGCGGCTGGCGCACCTCGACGAGGGAGAGGGGGAGCCGGTCGTCTTCTTCCACGGCGAGCCGACCTGGTCGTTCCTCTGGCGCAAGGTGATCCCGCCGGTGCGCGATGCCGGCTACCGCTGCATCGCCCCCGACTACGCCGGCTTCGGCCGCTCCGACAAGCCCACCGACCTCGGCTGGTACACCTACGACCGCCACGTCGAGCTGACCGCGCAGCTGCTGGAGGAGCTCGACCTGCGGGGCGCGACCGCGGTCGTCCACGACTGGGGCGGGCCGATCGGGCTGCGGCTGGCGGTCGAGCACCCGGACCGGATCTCCCGCATCGTGATCATGGAGACCGGCCCCTTCACCGGGCACCAGAAGATGAGCGACGCCTGGTTCGCCTTCCGCGATTTCGTCCGCGACAACGCCGACGTACCGGTCGGCGTCCTCATAAGGGGCGGCTGCAGGAACGACCCCGGCGACGAGGTGATCGCCGCCTACGACGCGCCCTATCCCGATCCGGCCGCGAAGGCCGGGGTGCGCGCCTTCCCGCTGATCCTGCCGACCACCCCCGACGCGGTCGGCGCCGCCGAGGGCAAACGCGTCGCCGACGCCCTGCGCGAGGACGACCGCCCGGCGCTGGTCCTCTGGGCCGACTCGGACCCGATTCTCCCGTTCTCGGTCGGCGAGCGCGTGTCGAGCCAGCTCAACCTCCCGCCGCCGCGCCCGGTCGAGAACGCCTCCCACTTCCTGCAGGAGGACGCGGGGCCGGAGATCGGCGCGACTATCGCGGAGTGGCTGGGGAGCCGCGGCTGATCAGCTCGGCCAGCTGGGCGTGCGAGTAGTCCTGTAGGAGCTGCACGCGCCGGGGCGGCTCGTTCCCTTCGAGCCAGGTGACCGTCCCCGGCCAGTAGGAGTGGGGCGGAGCGCCGCTGGGCTGCAGCGCCTCGAAGAAGATCCAGTTGCCGGTGTTGTGGAGGCGGCCGCCGCCGGGCAGGGTCCACTCCGGCTCGTCGGGGAGCGGCCCGGGACGGTGGGTGTGGCCGGTGATCAGGTGCACCCCCTCCAGCCCGAGGCGCGAGTACATCTCCGCCGCGGCGTCGACGCCGTTGCGGGTGGTCGCCTTGATCGAGACGTCCGCCTGGAAGTCGGCGCCGAGGAGCGCGTTGACAGCGGCGACCGCCGGCGGGAAGGCGGTGCGGGCCACTCGCGCTCGCAGGCTGCGGTGCCGCTTCGGGTCCGCCAGCACCTCCCGCGCCCGCTCCGCGAGGCCGGTGCCGCGATGGCGCTTGCGCATCGCCTGCGCCAGCCCGTAGGCGAGGCCGTAAAGGGGGCGGAGGACCCGCTCGTAGTCCCCGGGGCCGGCCTGATCCGGAACCTGGCCGAGGCGGCGGGCGATCGCTGCGGCCGCGATGCACTCGAGGCGGGGAATCGCGAGGTGCGCGTCCATGTAGTGGCCGTGGGTGGCGTAGACGTCCTCGCGCAGCCAGACTCCGGGGTAGGCGATGCGCAGATGGCCCGGCCCGAGCCACTCGTCGATCAGGGCGGAGGGGCCCTGGGGTTGTTCCTCGTGTTCGAAGCCGAGCGGCTCGCGGGCGAGCGAGAGGCGGTCGAGCAGCGGCTCGGCGAGCCGGTGGTCGTGGTTGCCGGGGACGAGGATCACCTCGATCCCGCCGATCGCCTCTCCCAGCTCCTCGAAGAAGGGCCGGGCCCGCTCGAGCGAGACGCCGAGGGGGAGGGTGCGGAGCTCGACCGCGTCGCCGAGGAGGACGAGCCGCTCGGCGCCGACGAGCTCCTCGAAGAGGACGCGGCGGATCGACGGGTTCCGGAGCACGTCTTCGTCGCTGGCGATGCCGAGGTGGAGGTCGGAGATGATCGCCGTCCGCATCCGCCCGTTCTACCCCTTTGTCATCCGAACGCGCGTTTGGCCGCGCAGCCAGGAGGGGTAGGATCGCGAAATGCACAGCTTTTCCGAGGAGCGGATGGCGCCGGCCGACGGCATCGAGCTCTGCTACCAGGAGATGGGCGACCCCGACGGGGAGCCGCTGCTGCTGGTGATGGGGCTGGCGACGCAGATGATCGCCTGGGACGAGGAGTTCTGCGCGATGCTGGCCGAGCGCGGCTTCCGCGTCGTCCGCTTCGACAACCGCGACATCGGCCGCTCGACCCGGATCCGCTCCGGCGGCATGCCGAACGCGGTTGACATGATGATCGGCCGCGGCACGCCCGCCTATCGCCTCCGCGACATGGCCGCCGACACCGTCGGGCTGATGGACCACCTCGGGATCGACTCCGCCCACGTGGTCGGCGCCTCGATGGGCGGGATGATCGCCCAGACCGTCGCGATCGAGCACCCAGAGCACGTCCGCTCGCTCGTCTCGATCATGTCGACGACCGGCAGCCGCCGGGTCGGCCATCCCAGCTACCGGACCTTCGGCCTCCTGCTCGGCAAGCGCCCGCGTGAGCGTGAGGCGGCGATCGAGCGCGCGGTCGCTACCTTCAAGGTGATCGGCTCCCCCGGCTACCCCTTCGAGGAGGAGCGCGTGCGGGAGATCGCCACCCGCTCCTTCGACCGAGGCCACAGCCAGGCCGGGATCGCCCGCCAGCTGCACGCGATCACCGCCTCCGGCGACCGCACCGCCGGCCTTCGCGAGCTCGACGTCCCCACCGCTGTCATCCACGGCAAGAGCGACATCCTCGTCAATCCCTCCGGCGGTCGCGCCACCGCCAAGGCGATTCCCGGCGCCCGCCTGAAGATGATCGACGGCATGGGCCACGACATGCCGCGGGCGCTCTGGCCGACCTTCGTCGAGGAGATCTACTGCAACGCCGCAAGGGCGCCGAAGCGGGAAGCGGCAGCGCAAGCTGCCTAGCCCTGCCGCGCCCCGCCCTGCGCTGCCCTGTCGTGCCCTGCCTGCCTTGCCGATGCGGCTGAGAGGAGTCGAACCTCCACGGGCTCTCGCCCACACGGACCTGAACCGTGCGCGTCTACCAGTTCCGCCACAGCCGCGCGGAGCAGCAAATCTACCGATTGCGGCCCCTCCGCCCATCCCCGCCCTTCCCGACGCCACCCACGCCGGGATCGCTAAAGTGCCTCTACCTCGCCGCTATCGTCTAGGGGACTAGGACGCCGGATTCTCAGTCCGGAAACCCGGGTTCGAATCCCGGTAGCGGTATGGCTACGCCGCCGTTTCCTGCGCCGCCTCCGCGGTGACCGCGGCTTCAGCGGCCAAGTGTCGTCCCAGCCCGATCGCCGCCGCGGGATCGATTTCTCCCAGCAAACCGAACGCCGAGGTCCACTCGGGGGTTTCCAGCGCCTCGGCAACCGCTCTCCGTGCGTTCGCTTCCAGCTCCGCGCGGTTCTGATCGGCTGCGCCGGTGTGGAGGGCAACTTTGGCGGCGAAGATCTTCGAGGTCGCCCCCGGAAGGGGTATATCGGCGAGTATTTCCGCTGCTTCCTCCCAGCGATGGTTCGCGGCGAGGAACTTGGCGAGGCGCTGCGACGTGCGCTCGCGACCCCCGCGATTCTCGATCTCCGCGATCGCTTCTCGCGCCTCCTTCCACCTGCCCGCCCGCCACAATGCCTCCGCCGCCCCTGCGAATTCGTCCTGAAGGTAAAAGTCGCTGGGGATGCCGGAAAGCATCTCGGCGCAGTCTCGTCGGTGCCCTGAGATCCAGAGGGCGTAGGCGGTTCCGACGATCGGGGACCAATCCTCGTCGAGCCACTGGGCCGCTTCGGCCACCTCGCCCGCTCGCACCGAGTCATGGGCGGCCAGCCTTTCCGCCAGCGGGGAGAGGATTTCGGATCGCTTCGGGGAGTCCAGGTCACGACAGCAGTGGACGCAGCTGGAGGCAAGCCGCAGCCCATCGGGATCACCCTTGGAGAGGCACAGTTTTGCCAGGTGGCTGAAGAGGTGTGCCCGCTCCAAGGCGGAGAGGCCCTCCGCCGCTTGCCAGGCATCCAGGTCCTCTCCCAGCTCCCGGCGGGTCGAGACGATCTCCGCCGTGATCCTCGCTCGCTCCACGCCCTCCGCCAGCAGCTCCGCATCGGCTTCGATTCGCTCCAGCAGCGTCCACGAGGTCGATTTGTCGATCGAGGCATATGCCCCGCAGCATTGGAAGAGCACCTTGATCGCAGGAAGAGGTTCGAGCTGCGCGGCGCCTGTCACGGCTTCGGCGAGGAGGCGGCGGACCAGCTGGGCGCGGTGGGGAGCGTCCAGCAGCTCTGTCGCGATCGTCGCCAAGATCGACAGCCTGGCCCGGTCTGGCGCCTCGGCGAGCACGGCCGCAATCCTCGCCTGGGCTTGGTCGTGTCGTTCCCCCTCGGAGACGAGCTCGTGAGCGACCAGGCCCGCGAGGGCTCCCTGACGCCATCCATACCTGCCGAACAGCAGCTTGCGGGCGAGGTCGAAGCGTTCTTGGGCGTAGACGAGACGGCAGAGGATGCCCTGACCCTGCTCGTCAGAGGCCGAATACCCAGCCTCGACAGCCGCAACGGCGAGCTTCTCCGCCAAACGAACGTCGAGATCGGCAAGGGTGGTCGCAAGCTCTCCAAGCGCCTCCGGCGGCTCGCTCCAGCGGCTGGCGTGCATTGCCCGCTTCGTCAGTCGCCTGGCCTCGTCGGGAGCGTCGAGCGCGATCCGCGAGGCGATCTCGAGCAGGCAATCCAAGCGGGCCGAGGGATTCGCGATCCGCTCGGCCTCTGCCTCGGCTTGAGCGACCATGCCCGCGGCGGCGAGCCGTAGGGCCAGCTCCGCATGTTCGCCGGAGCGCTCTGCCAGCTCCCGCGCCCGCTCGATCTCGCCGGCGGCGATCAGCGCTTCCAGTGGCTCTTCATCTGCCTCGGGAGCCCCCGAGGTCGCCGCCACCGCCTTGCGCAGGCTCAGGAAATCTTCCCGATCCTGCCGCGAGTCGGTCTTGGCGACGAATCCCTCCGCCAAGGTCAGCAGGGGCTGAGGGGGGAGCGAGGAGTCGGCTTTGAAGATCGAGACGAGCGAGGCGATGGGATGGTCTGCATGGGCAAGGCGCCGCGCGAGCTCTGCGTGTCTTCCATGGCGTGCCAGCTCCAGCATCACCGGCGGAGGAACCCGTTGGCTCCAGTTGAGCCTGTGGGAGCTGGGGAGGGTCGTCTGCGGAGCGGCTGGCTCCCCGAGGGCTTGCTCTAGCTTTTCGAAGAGCCGCAGGGTGAAGCGATCGTGCCAGAAGTCCAGAGGCCCGTCGACAAGCTCTCGCACCTCGGCAAGCAGGGGCAGCGCCGCCTCCGTGTTCCTCCTCGCTACCGCCAGCGCGAGCTTGGCGAGAACCTCGCGGCGCAGCTGGCGGTCGACGATCCGGCGACAGAGGCGAGCCGCGAGCGCCGTTGTGGCCTCAGCTTGGAGGGGATCGGAGAATGGGGCGGCGACGAGGGAGATGGCGGTTTCTGCCCTCCAGACTTCCCCCGGCAGGCGCTCGGCGAGCTCGATCGCGCGTTGAGCCCAGTCGGCTGCCGCCTGCTCGTCGCCCACCGCCGCCGCCGCCATCGTCACCAGGGTTTCTGCTCGCTTGTGCTCGTCGTCGATTTCGGCCAACGCCCGCTCCGCTCGTGGGGATTCGCCACGCCACATGGCCGCCTGCGCGATGGCGGCTAGAGCTCGGTCGCGGGAGATCCCGGCCAGCGAGCAAGAGACCTGCTCTGCGACTCGATGCTCGCCCGCCTCGGTGGCGATCCGGCAGATCGCCAAGAGGGCTCCTGCTTCTTCGCGGCTGTCGGACAGGCTGCGAGCGAAGCGGAGGGCCTCGGACCAGCGGCCCGCGAGCGCGCTCCAATGGCTGAGGTCATCCAGGCACCCGTAGCGTCCGTGCCGCCACCGCAAGCGTTCGACGGCGGCCTCCGCGGCGTCCCATTCTCCACCGCAGGCAAATCGCAGCACGCTCAGCTCGAAATCATCCGGGTCCGAGTAGGAGTCGAGCAGATCGCCCAGATCCTCGGCCCCGGCCTCCGTGCCCATGCGCGGCTGCGCCCATAGCCGCTTCGCCACCGCCGCGATGTCGGCCGTCGAGCGGTTCGCTCTGCCGAACTCCCGGTAGACGGGGTTGCCGGCCGGCTGCCCTGCCGCCTCGAGTTGTGCAAGCGCCTCGTCAAGCCCGTCCCACTGCTCCAGGTCCACGTAGAGGTTGGCGAGGCGGCTGAGAAGTTGGTTCCGACTTCTGGAGGGGGAGGCGGTGGCGAGGACCTTACCCGCGGCTCGCGCCAGCTCGATTCGTCGCGAATCACCCTCCTCACGGTTGAGTCTGGACGGGACTCTCCAGCCGCGCGATCCCAGGTGGCGGCGAGCGGTGCGAGCGAGTGCGTTGAACAGGCTCTCAGCTGATCCGCCCTTGTCGTCCGCGTCGAACTCCTCGACGTCGTCGAGAAGCTGCTGCGCCTCGAGGAGGCGCGGGTCCTCCTCCCCCCATTTCTCTTTGTCGAGAATCTCGATCGAGCGATCGAGATCTATCGGAGCGACCGCTGCGGCCAGGGCTGGGTATTTGATCGCACGCTCGTCGGGAGTGGGCAATCGTGAGATCAGATCCTCGGTCTCCGCCGCTATCGCCAGCCCTTCCGCCGCCGGAACGAAGGCGATCAGAATCATCAAGCAGGCGATGGCCTCCTCTCCTGGTAGGCCTCGGGCCCAGTCCCGGGCGGCGGCCGGGTTCTCCTCCGCGAGGAGGTGGGCTATCTCCGCCGCTGCGCTCTGATTCGACGCCTGAAGGGCAAGGCGGCGAGCCTCCTCTTGAAGCCCCGCTCGCCAGAGGAAGCGAATTAGATCGATCAGGATCTTGTCGTTCCCAAAGGAGAGGTTGACCTCGGCGAGCGCCGCGGCCGCCGCTCGCGCCCAGTCAGCTGACGCAGCCGGGTCGACGTCGATCGTTTGCCTGGCCAGCGACAGCAGAGCGTCGGCCTTGTGCCAGGCGTTCTCGATTTGGGCGACAAGCTGGGCCGCCACCTCGACGGCGCCCGCTTCACCGGCGATGTGGCTTATGGACCGGAACGTTCTGTCGCGCCCGATCCCGCGCCCGATCGAGTTGGCGAGCTGCTCGCTTCGCTCCCACTGCCCCTGCTGCGCGTACGCCGCCGCGAGCGGCTGCCTCTCGTGATCTTCGATGTGGGGATCGAGCGCCTCCGCCTCTTCCGCGCGACCTTCTTCTATGAAGCGCAGGGCGAGGGGCGCCGCCGTGGTGGAGCGGAGCCGCGAGTTCGAGATCCGGAGAGCGAGGCGTTCGGCTGCGCCCAAACGATCCTGTCTCCGGAGCTCGATGGCGAGGCTCGCCAGGGCGGCGTCGACGTTCGACATGGTGTACGCCGCCTGCTCGGCGTTCTCCACGTCGCCGAAGCGCGCCAGAAGCGCCGGTAGGTGAGAGGGGAGGCTGTGCGTGTGCGAGAGGAGCCTTGCCCGCTGGGCCGCGAGGCGAGCGAGGACCCCCAGGTCAGGGATCCCGTCTTCCGTCGCAAGGTGTTCCGCGGCTTTGATCTCGGCGAAGACCCGGGCGCTGCCGCCCACCTCCTCGGCCATTCTGCGCATCCGGTGCGGGTCGAGCGCCAGCGCCTGCAGGCGGGTGTGATCGCGCTGTGCGATCAGCTGCTTCCAGTACGACCAGAGGAGGTAGTACGGAGTCTCGGCCGGCCACTTCGCTTTGGCCTGTCTCTCTGCCCAGGCGTGGATGCGACTCCGGTAGCCGGGAAGGCGGTCGGCCAGGAGCCGCATCGCCTCTTCCCGCAGCGCCTCGTGGGCGAGGGAGAACGCCGGCTCGGCCCGTCCCGGCGCGTGCCAGGCCGCCAAGCTGCGACCCAGGGCGCTCTCGATCTTCGACGTCAGGATGAACCGGGGCTCCTCCGTGAGCTCCGCCAACTCCTCGATCGACAGCCCGTCCCCCGCTGCGCAGAGCAGCCCGATAACGTCGACCTCGGCGCCTGGTTCTCGGAGCTGGCGGAACAGCTCTTGTTTCGCGAGCGCCGCCAGGTCGGCCGCATGCGGCGAGGCAGGCAGGTCCACCCGGCTTGCCTTGGTGCGAAGAGGGTGGTCTTGAGGCAGGTCGATGGGCAGCTCGGGATGTGGACGGCTGGTGACCGCGACGAGCAGGCCGGGAACTTCGTGACGAGGGAGCAGCGAGGCGATGCTCGGCAAGTCGAAGGCGGAGTCAATCCCCTGGTCCTCGTCCAGGCCGTCGACCAAAAGCAGGAGGCGCCGGCCGCTTTCCGTTGCCCTTGTCGCGGCTCGGTCGAGCAGCCTGCGCCTCTCCCCGTCCCTCTCCGCCCAGGGCGCTCCAGGTGGGAGACGATGGGGCTCTCCTGCGAGGGGGCCGAGTTGTGCGATCAACCCGTCGGTGAACCCGCCGCTGTCTCTCTGGCCCGCCAACCCCGCATTTACGAAGAAGGAGACGACGTCGACCCCCTCCGGCGGGGAGAGCGAGAACCACGAGACCAGCGCGGTCTTTCCCGCCCAGGCTCCTCCGACCAGATGGAGGTACGGGTCCTCGCCGGCGCAGAAGACGGCTAGGTCTCGCAGCTCCCGCTCTCGGTCCACGAGCACGGTGGGCGCGAGGTCCTTCACCTGGGCGAGGTGCGCCCTTACTCGGGGGTCGAAGTCGGGGTCGTGCCTGCGGACGACGTCGGCGGGGCTCGTTCCGTTCAGTCGAGCGAGGATCCGGTCTGCGACCTGCGCCGTTCCGATCGTGGTCGGGATCCCGAGCAGATCCGCCATCGGCGGCGAGAAGGTGCGGACCTCGTCGACGCCGACCCCGTGCCACAGGGGGATGAGGACGTCTTCGCCGGCGAGCTGCCGGGTCCTCAGCCCGCGCAGCTCCTCCCGCGTCCAAGCCCGCTCGAAGAAGCTGCGGCTGAAAACGACGACGCCGAAGCGGCAGCGGGCAAGGCCCGCGTCGATGCACTCGGTCAAGCTATCCCCGGGGTGAAGCGCGGTCTCGTCGAACCAGACCGCTACGCCTCGTTCCTCGAGCGCCTCGTAGAGGGAGCGGGCGAAATCCTTGTCCTCGCTCGCATGGGATAGGAAGAGCTCCGGCATCGCTAGATCATCTCAGCGGAACTTCGCGGCGAACCGAGGCGGTGCGACTCCTCTCGTCGTTCTCAGCTGGACATAGGTGCCGCTGCATGAAAACCGCCCGCGCAGTCCTCCCCCTGATCCTGGTGCTCGGCTTGCTCTGCCTTCCGTCGAGCATCTCGGCGATGCAGAACCTGAGCAGCAAGAACGGGGAGCCCGATCCTGCGCCGGGGTCGGCGGCGGGGGTGGAATCCTCGTCAAGCGGAACCCCGGCGCCCGAAAGCGGAGAAGCGGGTCGACCTGCTTCAGTGCTCGCCGAAATGGAGATGCCGTTCGGCACCTTGATCGCCAACGACATCGTCGCCAGCGCTGCTGCGGATGGCGGGCTACTAGGGCACGCGGGATGGGCTGCGTCGGCCCAGCAGGGTTCGATTTCCCAGCCGCCGGGTATTTCTAAGACGGCAGGCTTGACTTCCCGCGTTGAGGAGCATCTCGGCTGCCAAGCGATTTGCTCAGAGCCACATGATGCAGGAGGTCCAGACAAGCATGGCCGCAGATTCCCATGCCACTTTCGCCGGAGTCAGCGGCGGCGAAGCACCCCGATCCGGGCCCTACTGGCGCGAGTCGACCGCACGCTTCGAGAGCGCGTCGAGCCGGCGGGCCGGACTCGATCTGGTCACCTCCGCGATCGCCTACGTGGCGCTGATGACCGTGATGTACCTGACCCTCGACGTCTCGGTCTGGTTGACCCTGGCGCTCGCCGTGCCCACCGCAGGGTTCCTGTTGCGCACCTTCATCGTCTTCCACGACTGCGCCCACGGCTCCTTCCTGCCGAGCAGGCGCGGCAATCTCTGGGTCGGGCGGATCACCGGCCTGCTGGTCTTCCAGCCCTTCGCCAACTGGCGTCACAACCACGCCGTCCATCACGGCAGCTCCGGCGATCTCGACCGGCGCGGCACCGGAGACGTCGAGACGCTGACCGTCGCCGAGTACATGGCACGCCCGTGGAAAAGCCGGCTCGCCTACCGCATGTTCCGCAGCCCCGTCGTGATGCTCGGGATCGGGCCGGTCTGGTCGCTGATGATCGGTCCGCGGATCTGGTCGCGGCGGATGCGCCCCCGCCAACGCCACAGCATCTGGCTGACGAACGGGGCTCTCGCCCTGCTGATCGGTGCGACGATCTGGGCGGTCGGGCCCGGAGCGTGGCTGCTGGTGCAGATGCCCGTCGCGATTATCGCCGGCTTCGTCGGTGTCTTCCTCTTCTACGTCCAGCACCAGTTCGAGGACGCCTACTGGGAGACCGGCGAGCGCTGGAGCTACGCCGACGCGGCCCTCAAGGGCAGCTCCTATCTGAGGATGCCGAAGCTCTTCCAGTTCTTCACCGGCAACATCGGCCTTCATCACGTCCATCACCTCAGCGCCAAGATCCCCAACTACAACCTCCAGCGCGCCCACGACGAGATCTCGATCTTCAGGGACGTGCCGGTCCTCAGCTTCGGCGAGGCTCTCCACTCTCTGCGTCTCAAGTTGATCGATCCGGCGGGCGGGAGGCTCCTGACCTGGCGGCAGGCCCGCGAGCTGGCCAGGCAACGGGCGGACGGCAGCGCCCCGGCGCTCGGGGACCGTCAGATCGATGCGGTGTCTGCGGGCTAGGGCCCCAGGCCGCTTGAAAAGTGCTTCACGCTTAAAGCGATTTCCGCCTTACATTGCTTTGTATGCGGACCGAGGCGGGGGCCAAGGGGTGCAGCTCTCTCGGGCAGCGACTGAGGGACCGGCGCTATGAAGTCGAGCAGGCGGTGCTGGCGCGGATCGCCGCCGTGGCGCCGCCTCCCGTCCAGCCCGACGCGGAGTACGTGCTGGGGGCTCCGCGGGCCGTGGCCGCATCCATCCAGTACGCGGTCGAGGCGCTCGAGACCGGCGCGGAGGGCGCTCCTCCTCTGCCCGGCGAGATCCTGATGCAGGCCAGGGCCGCCGCCCGCAACGGCATCCCGCTCGACTACGTCCTGCGGCGCTGCCTCGCCGGCCACGGGACCCTGGGCGGCTTCCTGATCGAGGAGGCGCAGAAGCTGAGGGCGCTGAGGAGCAAGGAGCTGAATCGCCTCCTGCACGAGCAGTCGGTCCTCTTCGATCGGCTGCTGGAGGCGGTCGGTGCGGAGTACCGCGCCGAGCAGGAGCGCCTCGAACGGTCCTCCCACGCCGAACGGCTGGACCGGATCAAAGGCCTCCTCTCCGGGGAGACGACGGACACCTCGGGCCTCGCCTACGACTTCGACGGCTGCCACCTCGGCTGCATCGCCAAGGGCCCGGGAGCCTTGCGGGCCCTCGACAAGCTGGAGGCGCGGCTGGGGCGGCCGCTGCTGCGCACGCGTGTCGGCTCCGAGACGGTGTGGGCGTGGATCGGCGCTCCCTCCCGGATCGGCCGCTCGCTGCTCGACGACGCCCTGGACGAGTGGCCGCCGGAGGTCGCGCTCGCGGTGGGGGAGCCGGCCCAGGGCCTTCCCGGCTGGCGCCTGACCCACCGGCAGGCCGCGGCCACGCTGCCGCTCACGCGGGAGGGGGAAATTGCCAGGTACGGCGATGTCGCCGTCGTCGCCTCGATGGTCCAGGACGAGCTCCTCGCCGCCTCGCTGCGGGAGATGTACCTGGCGCCGCTGCAGACCGGGCGGGACGAGGGGAGGACGCTGCGCGAGACGCTGCGGGTGTACTTCGCCACCGGCCGCAACGGCGTCTGCGCCGCCGCCCGGCTGGGGGTGAGCCGGCAGACGGTGGCCAACCGGCTGCAGATGATCGAGCAGCGCCTCGACCGGCCGCTCGAGGCTTGTGCCTGGGAGCTCGAGGCGGCGCTGCGGCTGGAGGAGACGAGGGGCGGGGACCCCTTGACGACTGTCGATCCGCGCCCGCTCGAACCCCACTAATTGCCAAGTTCCGGGGGCTCTCGCCGCTGGGACACTCGCTCCACGGCGTCAGGGAATGACTAGTCGGGACGCCGCACCACACCTCTAAGCAAGGAGTAAGAGATGGAAAACCTCGTTACGCATCGTCCGAAGGCGCTCCTCCTCGCAGGCGCGCTCCTGGCGCTCTGCCTGACCTTCCTGGTCAGCAGCCCGCCGAAGGCGTCGGCGGCCGAATCGAACTACTGCTACGGCTTCAGTGCCGGCTTCTACCAGAAGTGCGTCGGCCAGCCGCGGAGCCTGAACGCGCTCTACGGCTCCGGCTGGAACCACTCCGTCTGCATCTGGGCGTCCTCGGGATCGGGCGGCAACTCCGTCGCCGGTTCCACCACCTGCTCCTCGGGGCCGAGCGCCGGCACCTACAACAACTCGATGGGCTACGCCTACTACTACCCGGTCATCCAGAACAACGCGGCCGGTGCGAACACCCTCTACGGCGTCGCTTACCGACCCTAGATACTCCGCATCGCGGGGCGGCGGGATGCCGTCGCCCCGCTGCTTCTTTCCCTTCCGTGGACTCCAAGCTCCGACAGACGACTTCGAAGGGGATCGCCCTTCTGCTCATCCCCCTCTTCCTCTTGGCGCTCGCCGGGTGCGGGGACGGCGGCCAGAAGGCCTCCGCCCGGCAGGGCCGACCGAGCGCGGTCGACCTGCTGCACCAGAAGGCGGCGCGCGAAGCGGATGAGTCGTCGCCGAGCCTGAGGAGCGAGTTCGCTCTGCTGCGCGGCCCGACGGAGCCTGTGCCCGCCGCGGTCGCGAAGGTCGTCGAGAAATCCCTCGGCACCGCCGATACGGGGCTGGACCTGACGCAGGGCCAGCTCGTCCGCACCGAGGCCGGCTCGCTCTGGTGGGTCGGCGGCCACGGTCTCGGCTGCATCGCGCAGCCGCGCTACGGCACCGTCTCCTGCAACACCCTGGCGGCGATCGGTCGCGAAGGGATCTTCCTCGGAGTGTTCACGATCCCCCGCCACCGCGACGAAAAGCGCCGGTTCATCGCCTTCGGCCTCGTCCCCGACCGGGTCCGGGCCGTCTGGCTGAAGGTCGGCCGCGGCGAGGCGCGGCCGGTCGAGGTCGAGGGCAACGCCTACGCCCTCGGGGCCGGGAAGCCGGTCAAGCTGGTCGACCTCGGTCGTTCCCGCTAGCGCAGCGGCGGCGCTCGCCCGGTTGCGTCCTCGGGCGGGGATAGGGTCCCGCCGCATGAAAACCGCGCGCGCAGTTCTCCCCCTGATCCTGGTGTTCGGCTTGCTCTACCTCCCGTCGAGCAGCTCGGCGATGCAGAACCTGAGCAGCAAGACCGGTGACGCCGATCCCTGCGCCGGGGTCGGCGACGGGGGTGGGATCCGCATCAAGCGCAACACGGGCGGCCCGAAAGCGGAGAAACGAGTCGACGTCCTGCTTCAGTGCTCGCCGAAGATGGAGATGCCGTTCGGGACCCTGATCGCGAACGACATCGTCGCCAACTACTTCGGCAGCCATCGCGGCGAGCCCTTCTTCCGCGGAAACGTCGAAAACGACGGCAGGTACGCGTGGCTGAACACCAAAGGAACCCCGTTCATCAAGGGCGAGATCGCCGAAGCGCTGCGCCTCCAGGACTTCCAGCTCAACAAAGAGGTGATCAACGCCCTCTCGGGGGCCGGGGCCGGGGCTGGCAGCACCCTCGCCGTCAGCCTCATCGTCTGCGCTGTAGGGGGCATACCCACGCTGGGGGTAGCCTGCGGCACCGCTGCCGCGATCGCGGGCGCCACCGTCGTCGCCGCGGTGACGGGTGCCGTCAGCGCCGTGCTCAAGGACTTCTTCGCCGCGCAGCTGAACCGCTACACGGCGATGCGCGACGCGCAGTGGTTCGTATGGAGCAACTCGTTCGTCACCTGGAACTCCTTCGGCGACATAGCCGATACGTGGATCAACCCCTCGATCACGAGCGTCGATCCCTTCGGGGGCACCTATGTCCGGATCGGCGTCACCTACAGCAACGTTCCCGTCGGCCAGGGCCCTGACTTCGACAGCGCCAAGGACAACGGCGGTGTCACGCTGGGGGCCGGCAGGTCGCTGAGCCCGAAGCAGGAACGGCAGCTCGCGCGCGGGCTCAAGAGCCTCAACTTCAACACCGGCAGGGCGGGCATCACGCCCTACGGCAAGGACCGGGTGCGGACCGGCGATGCCGGCGCCGACCTGCTCCTCGGCGGCGGCGGCGAAGACTCGATCGAAGCCCTCGCCGGCAAGGACACGGCCAAGGCTCGCGGTGGCGCAGACGTCGTCAACGGGGGGTCGGGCGCCGACAAGCTGAGCGGCGGCCCCGGCCGCGA